>JGI24702J35022_10002906_pt1 | contig 10370 bp, 7 predicted proteins | sample TergutTh196P4_FD_35022 | JGI IMG/M metagenome (IMG submission 35022)
GCTTCGACCAACGGCGTGGATTTGTTGCAGCAACTGATGCTTCCGCGCGTACAGGTCAATCCGTTACAAAACGCGGTCTCTCTGATAGGCGGAGGTGAAATACAGTATCGCATCAATGGGGTAAAGGTGGAGATACAGGATGTGATCGCTTTGAAACCGGCTGATATCATCCGCATCGAATTTCACGATAACCCGGGTCTGCGTTACGGAAATGCAGAGATTGTACTCGATTATATCGTGCGACGTCCTGAAACTGGTGGGAACGTAGGGGTGAATTTCGGTAACAGTCTTGTCACAGAATGGGGTAATAATTATATCAATGGAAAGATCAATCACAAAAAATCCGAGTTTTCCGTAAATTACGGAATCAGTCACCGGAATTTCTACAATATGTGGCGCGACAACGAAGAGACGTTCACGTTTGCCGATGGATCACAACTGCAACGCAAGGAAGTGGGCGAACCCGGTCATCTCGAGATGTATTGGCAAAACATAAACAGCTCGTACAGCTATCAGGACGACAGCAAAATGTTTAATGCCACATTCCGGTATGGTACCAACAACCAGCCGCATCAGGATTTTAAAGGTTCGTTATATAATGTAGCAAATCCGGCTGATGAGGTACGGATGATTGATAAATCAGCCTTCAAGACATATCGACCGGCATTAGACCTTTATTATCAGCAGAACCTGAAAAACGAACAGACGCTGGTCTTTAATCTGGTCGGTACGTATAACTATACGGACAATACGCGTATCTATCAGGAAAGCCGGAATGATATCCTGTTGACTGATGTGAATAACCTGACGATCGGCAAGAAATATTCGGTCATCGGCGAAGGGATCTATGAAAAGAAGATCGGTAACAACAGGTTCAGTACGGGATTGAAACATACGCAATCGTTTACGGACAATGAATACCGGAACGGTCATACCTTTTTCACGGAGATGAATCAGGCGGAAACGTATTTATATGGCGAATTCAGAGGAAAAGTGAAGCAATTGGACTATACGTTTGGTGCAGGTGTGACCCGTTCGTACTTCGGACAAAAAGAAGGCGAAGGTTATCAAAACTACACATTCAACCCGCGCATGGTGTTACATTTATCGTTGCCGGGCAACTCGTTTATCCGGTTGAGATCCGATGTCATCAATTCAGCGCCATCACTTTCGAATCTGAGTGCTATCGAACAAACAATCGATTCGCTGCAGGTACAACGGGGGAATCCGAATCTGAAACCCTTCCTGAACTACCGCAACGAGTTGACCTACGAATTGCAGAAAGGGATTCTCTACGCCAATGTTTATGGAGCATACGAATACCAACCCAATGCCATCATGGACGAGAAATATGTCGACGGCGATAAAATCGTACAGACCTGGGATAATCAAAAAAACTGGCAACGAATGGCCGGCCGTACGACATTGCGTGTTGGCCCTGTCAAACAAATACTCGTGTTTTCGGTTACAGGAGGAGTCAATTATTATATCAGCAACGGGAACAATTACCGGCATACGTATACCAACTGGTTCACGAACATGGATGTAACGGCTACCTATAAGAAGGTGATGATGAACTTAGGCTTGCAAACCAACTGGAACATGTTTTACGGCGAAACGTTGAATGGCGGTGAAAACATTCATTACCTGATGGTTGGATACAAACACAAGGCTCTTTCCCTGTCAGCAGGCATGATCAATCCGTTTGTCGATAATTACAAGGTCGAATATGAGAACTGGTCTAAACATGCATCCTTTAAGAAGAATATGTATATCAAAGAAAGTTCGCGCATGTTCCTGATCAACCTGACGTATAACTTCTCGTTTGGCCGCACATTCAACAGCGGACAAAAACGGTTGAACAATGCCGATAACGATTCGGGCGTTATGAGTTCAGGTAAATAATGTCGTAGGGGCGGACCTGTGTGTCCGCCTCCAAGACCGTAAGACCGTAAGAAAGTCGGAAGCAAAAAAATCAGTTATTCAATTATTTAGTTATTCAATTACGTAAGACGTAAGAAAATTGAAAATTATTGCGGATTCTTATTGTCATTGTTTTCCAAAGTACTATCTTTGCTCAAATTATGCGCAGATGCAAAAAGTAATTTTATTCTTCGTTTTATGTTTTCTCACTTTCCTGCTTTTCGCACAGGAAGAGGGTAGAACAGTCCTTCCATTGAATGGAATATGGGAGTTTGACCAAACGGAAAAAGCGTTTCCACCGGCTAAATTCACACGCAAGATACCTGTTCCGGGTCTCGTCCATTTGGCTACGCCACGTATCACTCAATACGATTTATTCTTCCAAAGACCTGCCACAGACGCTCAAATGCAGGAACAACACAACTTTTTAGACATGGACTATACGCCGATGTATAATTGGTACAGACGAAAAGTCAACATTGACAAGAACCTAAGCGAACAACAGTTGTTTCTGACCATCAAAAAAAGCCAGTATGTAACGAATGTGTTTGTAAACGGGATGTGGATGGGGAGTTCGATGGAGTGTTATACACCTATTGACTTCAATATTACCGGAGCGGTTAAATTTGGAGAGGAGAATGAAGTACTGATCCAGGTAGGCGACCGCGCCTGGCTGCCAAGCGAAGCAGCCGGTAGTACCGACAAGGAAAAGATACGGTATATGCCCGGTATATGGGACGACGTTTTTATTTCGGCGACCGGTATACTGAGGGTGGATAAGGTTTTGTTTCTGCCGTCGTTGTCCACACAAACCGTAACGGCGAAAATCCTTGTGCGTAATATCAATCCTCCCCAGATGCTTGTAGGTGCAAGTATGGAAGACCGGTTACGTATGGAGCTAACAGTCAGAGAAAAGATTAGCGGAGATATCGTTGCGCATCAAACGTTGGAAGGCATGGCCAAAAGAGATAACCGGACATATTTTGAATTAGCTATACCGATCAAAGAACCTGTTGCATGGTCGCCCGAAAATCCATTTCTCTACGAAGGCGAAGTCAGGATTTTTTTGCGCGACAGAGTTGGTGAACGATTGTCCGACAGCTATTCGGTAAATTTCGGCATGAGAGATTTTACAACAAAAGGACAGCTTTTCCAATTGAATGGAGGAAATTATTATTTGAGAGGCAGTAATATCACCCTTCAGCGTTTCTTTGAAGACCCTGACTGCGGAAACTTAGTGTGGGACAGGGAATGGGTGAAAAAGATGCTGATAGATATCCCCAAGTCAATTCACTGGAATGCGATGCGGGTGTGTGTGGGTATAGCGCCCGACTTCTGGTACGACTTATGCGATGAATACGGTATCGTTTTGCAAAATGAATGGTTCTACTGGCAACATCGCGGCTGGGACGAACAGATCAGGAAGGAATATACGAATTGGGTCTGGAGCGACGGAAACCACCCAAGCATTATCATCTGGGATGCTGTCAATGAAAATTTCCAACCCTTTATCGGCAATGTATTGATACCTGAGTTAAGACAATTAGACCCGACACGTATATGGGATGGCGGGCACAACGCATTAGCGGGTATCAGCGGGACTTCGGAAATGGACGAACCACATCCCTACTGGGTGTTGAACGCCAACCCGATGACGCCCGACAGGGCAAAGAGCTTTTATGAGCGGAATCCTTATAACTTGGGAGATTTGGATAATTGGGGAAACCACAGCAATATGTTGCGAGCCGGAGTGCCGCAAATGGCCAACGAATACGGCTGGATCTGGCTGTGGAGAGACGGGCGGCCTGCCAAGTTGACGGTAAATAATTATAATTATTACGTAGGCGAAAATGCCACGCCCGACCAGCGAAGGGAATTACAGGCTTACTGGTTGCAACTTGAAACGGAATGGTTGCGCGCCCCACGGTCAATCACCGGTGTACTGGCTTTCTGTCACTTAACGAATAACTATGGGTTTACAGGCGATTGGTTTATGAACAACATCAAAGACCTTGAAATGTCGCCCACCCTGAAGTGGTTCAAACATTGCTTTGCTCCCCAGGCGGTTTTCATCAACTTAGTCGATCAACGGTACACCAAACACACACAGCCTCACCCACCGGGCAGCACCCTTCTCTTCAACCTGTATGGCGTAAACGACTATCCGGGACAGTCGACAGGAAAGGTAATATTGAAACTCATCAACAGTGATGGCGCTGTTGTCACGCAACAAGAAATAGCTGTCAATCTCGCACCGTTTCTGAAAAACACGATACCCTGCACCATGGCGCTTCCCAACGAAACAGGCGGTTATCTGTTAGTTGCAGAATACCACCCCGAAGGGGATAATGAAGCGGTCATCAGCAGGCGATACTTAAAAGTAGGTGAATCGTCTAACGAAACATACGATTTTTATGAACTAACCCCATTTTGATTACAACAAATGAAATTTACAACTTATATCAGTATTGTGTTTTTAAGCGTTGGACTATACGCATGCAGTGATGACGATCTAACCAGTCATTTGAAAAATGGACAAATAGAAATTGTAGTTACTCCTTCGTATGATTATGATGTGAGTTTTGTAGCAACTGCAGATAAAATAACGATAGATTGGGGAGATGATTGTTTTGATAATTTTTCGCCTAATAGAGATTTGCAAACATTTTCTCATCAATATGTAAATCAGGATAAACATACCATACGCATTGAATCTGAAAATCTCGTTCGGTTTTCAAATTTTTTTACTGGATCTAATGGATTGCTAATATCTTCAGGTATTTTCCACGAATTGTATGTTGGAGAAATGAATGAATTGAAAATATTGAATGTAATAGGAGAATTAACTGTATTGGAAATAAAGAAAGCGAATGCGTTGAAAGAACTTATCTGTTGGGGTAAATTAACCTCTTTAGATGTAGGAGGAGTTAGGGGACTTACATCGCTTCATTGCGCCAATAACCAATTAACATCTTTAGATGTAAGAGATTTAAAAGCGCTTACATCGCTTTATTGCTTTAATAATCAATTAACCACTTTAAATGTAAGAGGATTGTCAGCACTGAAAGAGCTTGGTTGTTATGTTAATCAATTAAAATCCTTAGATGTAAGAGGTTTAAGTGAGCTTACAACGCTTATTTGCGCCGATAATCAATTAATATCTTTAGATGTAAGAGATTTAAAAGAGCTTACGATGCTTTATTGCTATAATAATCAATTAACCACTGTAGATGTGAGAGGATTGTCAGCTCTGAAAGAGCTTGGCTGTAACAATAATAAATTATCATTCATTGCATTAAATTCATTGTTTGAGAGTTTACCTATCAGGCCGGCAAAAGATGGTTCAATTATTATTTCAAATAATACGGGTTCAGCTTCATGTAATCCAGAGATTGCAACATATAAAGGTTGGAAAGTGTTTCGGTGAATTATTGAATACTTTTTCGCTTTCTTTATACCTACTTCTTATCTTTATCAGCCAGAGAATTAAAAATCAATTATTCAATTAATCATAATTCATAATTTACAATTATTCCAGTACTGACGTCAGTTGATGCATAAAAACTTCTTCTGCTGAGCAAACCCACTGCTGAAACGAATTATCTTCAGGGTGGGTTTGCTTTTCGGCAATATAGTCCAACAGGCGGCTCAGGTCAAAGCTGTCGCCCGTGATCCCTCCGCCAATCGACTGTGCATCGGCGGCATTGATTTCCTGTTCGATATGGGCGGGAATCATCATCACAGGTTTTTGCAGATACATGGCTTCACAGACCGACTCGAATCCTGCCGTCGTGATATATCCTTTACAGCCCGCCATGTATTGTAAGAAAAGTTCATCATTGATACGATGCAACGTCAATGTGTCGTCAACAACCAACGTCTCGGGTGCATCTTTTTTGTCCCAAAAGAAATGCAGTTTGACATCGGGATTTTTCCTGTGCCAGGCGCGGATTTCGTTTTCGTATCCCTGATTCAACATATACCCGAGAATATAATCGCCGGTAGTTGGTTTCTGTTCCAATACCTCTTTGCGAAGCAGCGGAGGGACAACCGTGAGATGTTCGCGCGGGAAACTTTTCATCGGATAAAACGACAAAGCTAATGTCTTCGTAGCGCCAATGCTGCTTGCCGTCGCATGCAATCGCAGCAATGTGTGATTTTGACTTTCTCCTTTACCATGCTTATATTCAGGGTGTTTCAATAAGTATTGATGACCTATATTCACGTAGGGTGTATCAATACGGAAGCGGAGTTGGGCAAATCCGGGTAAAATCTCGTAAAAATTGATTAGAATATCCGGTTGACACTCTTTTATGTGATTGTTAATCAAAGACATACTATCTCCGTAATACATTAATTTTTTGATATTCATATTATAAAAGATCGTTTTGGTCTTGTGGATTTGCTTTTTCGCTTTATTATAGATAAGCGATGGCGTCTCATAGATAGTCACAGGCGCTCCGATTTTCTGGTAAAAAAACGCAGGTAATTCTCTCGAATGGCTTTTCCCGACTAACACATCGACTACCTCATGATCGTTGCGACGTAATAAATCAGCCAGCGAAATAGCCTGGGTAAGATGTCCGCGACCTTCACCCTGCACGGTAAATATTATTCTTAAACTTTGTTTCATGACAATCAGATAATTAATTAATTAAAGATTTAAAGATTTAAAAATTTAAAAGATTTAAAACAGATAATTTGCATTATTCCTTTCACATTTTTTCCCCTTTCTGAAAACTGAAAACTGAAAACTGAAAACTATTCCCCTTCCCCAAATTCCATCAAATAAGCCTTAAGGAAATCATCAATTTTCCCGTCCATCACTCCGGCGACATCGGATGTCTGGAAATTTGTCCGGTGGTCTTTTACGCGGCGATCGTCGAACACATAACTACGTATCTGTGAACCCCATTCGATTTTTTTCTTCCCTGCCTCAATCTTGTTTTTCTCAGCCATCCGTCTTTGTAGCGCCTTATCGTAGAGTTGGGAGCGCAGCAGCCGCATGGCGTTTTCGCGATTGTCTGTTTGCGAACGGCTTTCCGTGTTTTCAATCAGTATTTCAGTCACTTTGCCTGTATCGGGGTCTTTATAGTTATACCTGAGCCGCACGCCTGTTTCCACCTTATTTACATTTTGCCCTCCGGCTCCGCCCGAACGGAACGTATCCCATGAATAATCGGATGGATTGATCTCTATTTCAATGGAATCGTCGACTAAAGGCGTCACAAAAACAGAAGCAAAGGAGGTCATGCGCTTGCCTTGCGCATTGAAAGGCGATACACGCACCAAGCGATGAACGCCATTCTCGCCTTTCAAATACCCGTAAGCATAGTCTCCTTCGATCTGCATGGTTACGGTTTTGATTCCGGCTTCGTCGCCGTCTAATATATTATTGACTGTCAGTTTGTAATTGTTCGCTTCTGCCCATCGCATATACATACGCATCAGCATCGACGCCCAATCCTGGCTTTCTGTTCCGCCTGCGCCTGAGTTGATTTCCAATACACAACCCATCTGGTCGGCTTCTTCGCGAAGCATATTCCTGAACTCCAGATTTTCAAGCAATTCGAACGCTTTGGCATAGGAAGCATCGAGTTCTTCTTCCGACAAAACACCTTCTTTGGTATATTCGAAAGCCAATTGTAATTCTTCGGCGGCGTTGTGCAATTCTTTGTACAACTCAATCCATATCCGGATATCCTTGATTGTTTTCATTTGTGTTTCGGCGCTTTTGACATTGTCCCAAAAGTCGGGCGCTTGCGTTTTCTCTACTTCTTCTGCTAAGCGGATTGTCTTAACATCAATGTCAAAGATACCCCCTCAACGCCTCGTCGCGTTCCAACACATCGTGAAGTTGGTCTAATGTAATCATATTTTTAGCTGATAATTGACGACAAAAATACAGCAAGTTCACGAGATTTGCAAATAAGGACTTTTTAAGTAACAAGCGTGTTAGTAACATGATTGTTACTAACACGCTTGTTACTTATATAATATATAGATATTCAGCTCGATATATATTGCGCTTTGTTATGCCGGGGGTTCGTCCATTCGTCCGATAAACAGGATGGCTCCGGTACTCTTTTCTTTAATGAGGTAGAGAAACGGGCGGTTGGCAAAAAATGGGATAATAGTGGGAGGCGCAACAGTAGTATCAATTCCAATAATAGTTACTGCTGCGGCTTCGGTGCCTTCTTCATTAACCTCCACAAATGTTTTTTGTATGATTTGGGATACTGCTAAATCAATATCGGAAATATTGGCAAAACCACCGATGAAAATTCGTTGCATACCTGCATTTTGTACCGGTTGATTGAGTTGCATTTCACATTCAATTTTGAATCGCGGCAGTTTCAGATGCATACTTTGCGGATACATGTTATTAACAATCTGTTGCCATGTTGTATCATCCAAATATTCAACCAATTGATCAATACTTATATGATCAGCCGGCAGGATTACAGCCATACCGAATGCCCCGTTGCCGTAAGGCAGTTCAACGCATTGCAGGGTTTGGTCGGCGTAGTAAGGAAAACCGGCTGTCTGCTCCATCAGGTTTACCCTGATTTTGCTTTTGTCTGCTTTGGTGAAATCATCCTGTTTCGTTTGTGATTTTTCGAATTGCGTCTCCCATTTGCTTTTGAAATAAAGGGCATTGATCAGGTACATAACCATCTCATCAGGAATCGGTGGATTAATGATTTTCTTTATTCTGTCTTTTGTTTTGTCGGCACACCATGAATTGATGATATCGACAGCTTCGGGTTTGCTGAAGTCGAGCGCATTAACGGCTGCGTCGAAGTACGTTTGGTTGATGTCAAGAAAATCCTGGCTGACAGGAAATCCTTCGCGGTACCATATTGAATTGGCGATGCTGATATCCGTCAACGGGTCGACTTCCAACAAGGCCTGAGCCATTTTTTGATAATATGCATTGATTTCGGTTTCGGTGAAACCGTCCATACCCATAACTTCGGCCATTTCTTCGCGTGTTTCTCCCGATGCGCCGTTGTACAACATTCCCAATGCCATATTGAGGCTCAACGGCGAGAAAAATGTATTGGGTCCGGCAGCCAATGCCGAAACTTCCCTGAACATATTGAAAGCAAAGCGATTGTCGGCATCAACTTTTTCGCCTTGTTTGATGGTCAATTCGATCGGTTCGGCAGGTTCGGCAGGTTCGGCAGATTCAACAGGTCTGATATCTTCCAATTCAGGATTGGGGATATCGTTTGTGCTACATGCCACAAGAAAGCATAACAAGCTTACGCTCACAGCTATCCGCGTGATTCTTTTCATTGTTGTTGTCATCTTATTTAATTTTTAAGTTTGTTTTCCTGTTTGAGTTTGTTGATAAATTTTTCCCATTCGGATGCGATTTTCAACTTGTTTTCTTCACGCAACGCTTGCGCAGAAGCGGCATCGCCGGATAAAAACAGGCCCGGCTGACTTTCATACGTGAATTCTCCAATAACAGACACATCAACCGGATATCCGTCTAATAGAAAAAACTTGTTTTCAATCCCATTGTAGAATAAAACCAAACTGTTGATTATTTGGGAATTAATGCTTGAAACATAAATGACGGAGGAAAACAGATATTCACCTGACAGAAAGAAGAGCATATACCTGAAATCTGTAATCGCATTTTTCATGGAATAATTATCTTTAAAACGCAGTTCTTTCGTCGTTTCGTTAAACCACAGGATATTATTATAGCTATTGTTATCGCTATAATAATCAAGTCGGTCGCTAGCGCTTATACTCATATCGGCTCCCTCGTTCGAAACAGCGACAATTATTTCGGAATTGGAGTAATCAGATGCATATAAAAAATAATCAGGGGAATTTGTTTTATCTATTTCTTCAGGATAATCATATTTCGCGCATCCGCTTAACAATGCGATGCACGCAACAGCTACAAACAGTATAATTTTTTCTTTCATATGTATGTCATAATTAATTTCTATCTAATCTCTAAACTCTAATATCTACTATCTAAACTCTAAACTCTAAACTCTAAACTCTAAACTCTAAACTCTAAACTCTAATATCTACTATCTACTATCTAATCTCTACCATAAATACCGCACGAAATCGAAAATACCCTACCATAAACTCATATTTTTTATCGCTCATCCAATTTGAGTTCCTTTGGGTTGGCAGCCGGTTTGGCGCTTCCGCGATCGAAACGGAAACTTATCTTCATCAGCAACATGTGGTTGTATGATTCGAGATTCATTGCGGTGTTCTCTTTATATTGTAACGTTTCAATAGCTTTCACGCTATTATACCTTACACCAAACGTTATGGGCGGGATATAAGACAATGTTGCGGATAACCGGTTATTCCACCATTCTTTTCGCAACGAAACACACCAATAATCCTTGTCCGACATCTGATACCCCTGCCACAATATATCCTTTCTCATATTCCGGTAATAT
>JGI24702J35022_10002907_pt1 | contig 10370 bp, 7 predicted proteins | sample TergutTh196P4_FD_35022 | JGI IMG/M metagenome (IMG submission 35022)
CGGCGGATCCTCGCTTGGGTTTCCCAGCGTAAAGTCGAAAACGTTTTCCGCCCCGCGCTCGGCTTTCATGCGGATGCCTTCTTCAAACATCCTTCTAATGAAAGACGCGCCTCCCAGTTGCCGTTGGATTGCGTCGGCTACAATCATTGCGAATACTCCTTTTAAAATATTAACAATAAATTTTCTCATCGTTTTCAGAAGGACTCAAGTAACTGTATAATTAAAAGTTTATGAATGAAAAAAATCCTGAAACGGAAATTCTGAGCCGAAGGGAAGTTTATAGCGGAAAAATCGTCAGGCTGCATGTTGATTCCATCCGCCAGGAATCGGGAGAATCCGCCGTTCGTGAAGTGGTGCTTCATCCGGGCGGAGTTGCCGCCGTGCCGGTACTTGACGACGGCAGGATTGTGCTTATTCGCCAGTTCCGCTACCCGCTTGGGAAATACATCTGGGAAATACCGGCTGGAAAACTGGACAGCGGCCAGACGCCGCGCGACACAATCGCCCGCGAACTGGAAGAGGAAATCGGGTATACGGCTGGAACGTTGACGGAAATGGGCTCTTTTTACTCATCTCCCGGATTCTGCAATGAAATCATACACCTGTTCGTCGCCCGTGAACTAGTTTCATGCGCCCGCCGGCCGGAGACGGGAGAGCATATCACCCCTTCGGCGCGCACGCTCGATGAATGTCTCAAAATGATCGCCTCCGGGGAAATTATGGACGGCAAGAGCGTCATCGGCATTCTCCGTTTTGCAGGAAACCCCTAAAAACCCCTAATGAAATATCCGGATTATGGCAAGTTTTTACTTACGTATTTGCCGGCATCGTGTTAAAATAATTTAATGATAGATACTATAGCTGGAAGTGACGTAGATGCTTATTGCACGAAATGCAAGATGGTTCTTGCGCATGTTGTCGTAGTGATGGACGGCGCCAAGCCGCGCCGTGTTAAATGTCATACCTGCGATAACGAGCATAACTATCGCGCGGAAAAACCCGTGGCTAAAACGGCGGCAAAGAACGAAAAACCCGCCAAAAAGCCATCAACCCGCAAGACGAGGCAGTCATGGGAAGAAACAATGAAAGAAGCCGCCTCAAAGCCCCATAAAAAATACGCAATGTCGGGAAATTTTAACGAAGGCGACTGGATTGAGCATGCGAAATTCGGCTTGGGATGCGTACAGGTAGTGGTTCCGCCCAATAAAATCACCGTGCGTTTTGCCGACTCCACAAAACTGCTTGTCTGTAATCAGGGCTGATTCAGTCGTTCATCAAAAAGGTTTGACATTTATAAGCCGTAGTGCTATCAAAATCATCCAATTCTATGTATCTTTAAGGGGAGGTTCAAATGAGCAGTGAATCATGTTCCGGTGAAAAGGCGTTGTTTTTCCTGGTTGGAGCGGCATTAGGCGCGGTAACGGCGCTTCTTTTGGCTCCGCGTAGTGGGGCGGAAACCCGTAAACTGATAGCGACCAGGGCGCGCGAAGGCGCCGACGTCGTAACGACCAGGTCAAAAGCGGTGGCCGATATGGCTTCGTCATATTTAGACCGTGGCAGAGATACGATACAGCATCATAAAGATCAGTTATCAGCTGCCTTCGAAGCAGGCAAACAAGCTTACATGGAAGAGAAAGACAAGGCGTAACACCTGATGACCGACACCTTGCTGGCTGTTTTCATAGGCATTCTGGCTTTTGCCGTGTTGATGCAGAGCGTTTTGTTTCTTCTGACTTTTCTGAATATTCGGAAGCTTGCCAGGAACATGATTCCACAGGTTCAGAAACTGTCGGAAAAAATGGAAGAGACGCTTGCCGAGATAAGGTGCATAACGGAAAGCATCGGGCCTGTCGCGCGGAAACTTACCGAATCGGCGGAGATCATACATGACCGCGTAGTTGACGTCGACGGCTTACTGGGTGAAGTCATTGAAAAATCCCGTCGTGAAATCGCCGATATTGAAGACATGCTTAATGCCGTCACCCGGCGAATACGGGATTCCATGAACACCCTTGGCGACAACATCCTGATGCCTGTCCACCGCATAAACGCCCTGGTAAAAGGTCTTCGTGTCGCAGCCGGCACATTATTCAGCCGGCGCGAAAAAGAAAAAGCGGATGCAGGCGCCTCCGACGACGCTTTCGCAGACGACGACACGGCATATTTTTGACTTGGCGGCGTGTGGTTTACGTACCTTGTTACAATCTGTAGCGCAGGTTGGCGTACATATACCGGCCCGGTGACGGATATGGGTCGCGATAATCATCCGACGGTCTGTTTGCCCAACCCCGGTAATCTTTATTAAACAGGTTTTCCATACCTATATTGAAGCTAATATTCCTGTGCATCGGCGGCGTAATGGAAAGTTTCATGTCTACCAGCGCGTATCCCGGGTGGAAAGCCCATCGAAAATCCCTGATTATGACGCCGGAATTGCTGCGGCCGGGCGTTGATTCTGCCCGACTACGTCCCTGGTAGTCAAGCGCCGGTATAAGGGTTACCCAGTCGTTTAATCCAATGCTGGCGTAGAATGAACCGTTATAAGCCGGCTGCATTGAGCGCCATTCGGCATCATCTTTGTTATGCGAGTGCAGGTAGCTGAAACTCTTTCCTATAATAATTCTGTCTGAAATAGTGTATTGCACACCGAGATCAAAACCCTGTCTACGTGTATCTCCAGGAACATTTACTACGCGATTAACGGCATATCTTGCGCCGCTTGGACTGCCGCTACTGTAGGTATCCTCATCAGGAACCGTCGTGCGTTCAATCATATTGTTGTTGCTGCTATAATACCACGCCAGATCAATGTCCAGCCTGCCAAAAAGATTTCCTCTCCAACCTATTTCATGGTGCAGCGCCTTTTCCGGTTTTAGATCCGGATTAGGCAGCGTCAACAGAACGCATGGGGCTGACGGCGTACAAATGGTTCCCCTACCGTATGTGCCGCCGCCGCTATAAGATGAAAACTGCTCGCTCAGTGACTGGAAACGGATTTTCTTGGCAATCGAATAGTGCAAGGAGTGATTTTTGTTAAGGTGGTAAAACAAGACCGCCTCCGGATCCAGCGAATCGTCATCCGTGGGTTTCGGGCCGGAAACGGCATGGGGAAAGTCCGCAAAAAAGCCGGCCAAAGGAAGATCGTCTCCCAGGTAAGTGGTTTGCCGGCGGCTGTAAAGCAGCCCGGCCTGTACTTCCCAATGTTCATTGAACCTGTGGGTATCTTCAACCGCGAAAAAGAAAACCTGTTCTTCAAGTCTTCTGACATTGGTAACATCTCCGCCATCGCGGTTCGGGCTTTCATTTCGCTTATGTTGATTAAATTTGTAATCAAATTTCCCTTTCAGCGTATTGTTTTCAACCAGATTCCAGCCGGTTTCCAGCGATCCGCCCAGCGCGTAGTCGTCGTACAGGCTCAACAGGTTGTTTTCCCACAGTCCGTTGTCATACTTGTCGTAAAAAACGCGTGGTCTTATATAAAAATTCCCAAGGTTCGTGTTGGAAACATACGAAACAGTCCAGCGATCCCAACTCGGCCATTCTCGCGGAGAGTCTTCTATATAGCCCGCGTCACCCTGCCTTGGGCCTTTCTGCGCGGCCTGCTTCAGATAGCTTATGACATATTCATCGGTTGCATTGGGTATATAACCGAGTTTAAACTCCATCTTCCTGTCGCGGGTCGCATAGTTCTTCCTGTTAGTGTTTTTTTTCTGCCCGGAAACGTCCGTCCCTTCAAAAACATCCGCGGCGTTGGTGTATTCCCGGTTAAAATACGACAATCCAGCCTGGGCGTACCATTTATCCAGGAGCGTTCCGAAAATGCCGCCAGCTTCGGCGGTTTCACCCTCGCCCGCGCCGAGGACAAAATTGCCGGATAAAGGCTTTGTAGGCCGCTGTGAAACTATATTAATAACGCCGCCTATTGCGTTCGGTCCGTACAACACTGAACTGTAACCTTTGGACACGTCGATTGTCGATAACCCATTCGTAGTAAAACGTCCCATATCCATGGTGTAATTGTACGGAACGTAAGCTGGTGTGCCGTCAATAAAAACCGGAACGGCGGAATTATCTCTCCCGAAAGCCTCAAATCCACGGACGACAACACCTGACTCATAACGTCCGCTCTGACGTCCCCTGCCGCTTGGGGCGACATAACGGACGCCTGGCATACGGCCAAGCGCCGTGCCTATATCTTTTTTCTCAAACATTTCAATGTCCGTCCGGGTGATGGATGTTTCCATCTGTTCGGAAACGGTCAGTCTTTCACCCTGGACGTTAACTGAAAAGGTTACCGTTCCCAACTGGAAGATGTCGTTTTCATCATCTTCCTGCGCTAACGCCGTCGAGGCAAGCAACAGGCATGCTAAAACCGGCAACATGGCTATAGCGCGCGTTAATTTTTTCATAAACTCTTTTCCTTTATTTTAGTGTTAAGGAAACCCTGATTAATTGTCTGGGTTTCCTTAAATATGTCCATGCCGCCGGCCGGTAAATTCCTCGATCGTAGTACTAATTGGAAGGCTTCGCAGAAGCCTTCCAATTCATAAGAAAAGTCCTATTACTTTCCTAACGTGAGTTTTATGACATTACTGACCACCGGCGCTCTTACTGTGCTATCGCCGGGACGGAAGCCCTGGCCGGAGGGTACAACAAGGCGCGGGAAATTATTGGCGTCTTGTACATCGCCGGTGGCGGTGGTAATACGCACGACTGCGATATACGCGTCGTCAATTTCCCCTGTTGCCCAATATCCATCTTCGGCCTCGCCCGTGACGGAGATAAAACCAGCGGGGATTCCATCAATGAGTGCGAGTATTTCGGCAAGCGGATACGAGACGAAGTGCCTGGCGCCATTCTGAGGATCAGTAACTTCCACCTGATCAATGGACTCCAGCATACCTTTTGTTATGGTACCCCGCAGGACGCCCATATCACAAAAAACCTCAATATCGACTACCAGGCTCTCGGGTAAATCGTAGAGTGCATCCGAAGGCGGAGGAGGAGGCGGCGGCGGCGCACCGCCACCCAATGTAATTGTCCCTACATTACTGAGCACCTGATCGCCCTTGACGAATCCATCTCCGGCAATGAAGCGAGGGAAGTTACTGCTTGTTTGCACCTCGCCTGTTGCGGTGGTGATACGCACGACTGCTATATACGCATCGTCAAAGCTTGTAACCGTTGTATTGTACGCAACAGGGTTGTCCCACGCCTCGATAAAGGCGGAGTCGAAATCAGCGGAGATTCCCATGCGATCAAGTATTTCAGTCATAGGATATGAAACGTAGTGTCGCGTAGCCGTATTCGCGGGATCAGGCACTTCCACCTGGTCAATGAACGCCAGCGTCTTTTTTGTAATAACGCCCAGCAGGTTCGTTTCGTTACGAATTTCGATATTGACGTCCAGATCATCGGGCAGGGGATACAGCACGTCTGTAGTGCCATTCAATGTGATTGTTCCGACAAGGCTAAGTACTTTATCGCCCTCGACGTATCCATCTTCACCGGCAATGAAGCGAGGAAAGTTACTGCTTGTTTGTACCTCGCCCGTGGCCGTGGTAATACGCACAACCGCGATATACGAGTCGTCAAAGTTTGTAACCGTTGTATTGTACGCAACGGGGTNGTCTGATGCTTCAAGAAAAGCGTAGACAAGATCATCAGTGGATATTCCCATCTGCGCAAGTATTTCGGTCATCGGATACGAAACGTAGTGCCTCGCCGCAGCCGTGGGATCGGTCACTGCCACCTGGTCAACAAGCGCCAACACATCTTTTGTTATATAGTCCAGCAGTCCCGTTTCGTTACGAATCTCGATATTGACGTCCAGACTTTCGGGCAACTCATACAGCATAATCGGAACAAACGTATAAGGTATAGCCGCAGACCAGTTGGAATCAGTGTAATTTGTCACGTTACCCTTCGCCATGATTTTGATTTGCCAGGTAACGCCGGGAGCAGTTAAAGCGGATAGAGAATAAGTAGTGCCCGTAACGCTATACTCCGTTCCGTCGATTTCCACATTGTATCCACTCGCGTTTGCCACTGCGGTCCACGTAAGCGTCCTTTCGTTGATTTGCAGGCCAGTGGGCGCTTCCAGCTTGACCGCAGTGGGTGGCGTTGGGTTTTTCTTATCGTTGTTACAAGCGGCAAAAGACAAGCCGACAAGCAGCAACAAACACAATCTAGTAACGTGCTTCTTCATTGTTTTTCTCCTTTTTATTCAATAAAACCATTCCATTTTCCTTACATTTGGTAATATATTTCATTTTCGTCACAGTTATCNTGAAAAATTTATTACTAAATGTTCTAATAGTTAACAGATTAGCGCTTTATGTCAATAGAAAACTGTCCACTTGCCGCCGTGAGGCGTCCCCATATCAATCCGATTGACGCGTTTCCGTGTGCTTTGAAATTACCTCGCGCATCGCCACAACGGAAGTACCTGCGTCCCCGCCTTGGTAAAGCAGCGAATGTGTAAAATGCCAATCATGCCTGAGTTGGATTACTGAATTCGTTGAAAACAATTTAAATACTGTGGGAAGGCAAAAGTGTATTACAAAATACCTTGACATTTTGGTATGAATATATCTATTATTATCTTATTTTGTTATTTTTTTCAGGATTATGAACAATAATGTAATGAAAATTATTACCGTATGTAAGATATATGGCGTCCAATAGACCCGTAACTGTGGAGGCGCAGGTTCATTGGATTGCCGGAATGAAGAGGAGAAAGAGGTTATGAAGAAATTAGAGTACGCCTGGCGCGCGGTCGCTTTGGCGGGATTGGCATGTTTATTACTTACGTTACCTTTAATGGCGCAAGACGTGAATGAAAGCGATGTCTTTCAGTTGGGAACGGTAACATTTTCGGTTGATGTCGCGGGCGAAAGGCTGAATGTTTCCGAGAAAATGGAAACATCCGTTACCCGGTCGGACATTGAACTGTTTGAGAAAAAAGACGTCGCCACGGCGATTGCCCGTATGCCGGGCGTCCGTTATGTCGGACCAACCGGCAGACGCAGCACCCACACCAGTTCCAACAACCGTTATGAATCAGGCGTTGTTATTCGTGGATTCGAAGCTTTCGGGAGCCAGGATTCCGCCGTACCGGTTTTTATTGACGGCATTCCGGCTTATGTTCCATATAACTACATAATGGATATGGGGCGCTTTACCACGGGCGGAATATCGACAATCGGCGTATCCAAAGGATACAGTTCGGTTTTGTATGGGCCGAATGCCATCGGCGGCGTTATAAATGTTGTCTCGCAGCGGCCTACAAAGCCTCTATACGGCAGTTTTGTCCTCGGCGCCGGCACGGGCGATGTTACCGAAGCCAACGGCATTATTGGAACGCTTCAGGATAAATGGTATGCCCAGGCTGGGTGGACGTATTTCAACCGGGAATTCATCCGTACCGCGGACACCTATACCGGAGCCGACGCAACGGGACAACAAAAAGACACCGATCGGAAAAACTATGGAACCCTTGACANGAAAATGGAATTTAAATTCGGTTATATCCCCAATGCCATGGACGAATATGTCGTGAGTTATCTGAAGCAAACGGGAGATAAGGGGCCGAGGCGGAACAATTCAAACTGTTCGGCGGCGATAAATCCCGAATGTTGGGCGGATGGTTATATGAACTCCTTCTGGGAATGGCCGATCTGGGATCGTGAAACCATTTCATTTGTTTCCAGCACGACCTTTGGAAACGTATATGTCAGACCCCGCATTTTCTACGACAAGTATGCCAACTCGCTGTTCAACTGGGGCGGTAACTATGCAAACAGGCCTAACCAGTCGAGCATGTACGACGACTACGCCTGGGGCGGATCAATTGAAGTCGGCTGGAATCCGGTCGAAAGCAACACGCTTAAAGGAAAATTTGATTACAAATTTAATAATCACAGGAACTATGACATTGCCGGCCGCGATCGCGGCGGGCTGCTCGTTCCCGGCAGCGACATAAAGCTTGAAGAACAGGTTTTCTTTTTCGCGATTGAAGACACGCACAAGTTTAATGAACACTGGGAATTTCAGGCCGGATTGCTTTACAGCCGGCGGCAGACCACTTACGTGGGAGAGGGACTCAATATCGGCGGGCTGAACACAATGTACCCCAACGCCCATTTCGACATGAAACCCTCGGACATTGACTCGTGGGATCCAGAGGCGGTGCTGTTCTATAATTTGAACAGGAATCACTCGTTCCATTATTCGATTGCCAAAAAAACCCGTTATCCGTCAATGCGCGGGCAGTACTCAAATTACAACGCAGGAAATATTCTCGTAAATCCCGCTTGCCCGCTTAATGTGGAAACCGATAGGAATGAGTGCCTTCGGGTGATGCTTCCCAATCCAGACCTTAAACCGGAAAAGGCGGTACATCATGAAATCGGCTGGACTGGAAAGTTCCTCAGCAGGCTGGATATCGATCTGGCATGGTTTTACAGCTCAAACAACGATATGATTGCCACCAGCACACCTGAAGACGTTACCACTTATCCCGGATTTGCCGTGCAGCAGACCATTAACGTTCCAGGCGACACCCGCCGCCAGGGTTTTGATCTGGGCGTGGAATACAACTTGACGGATAGAATTCTTATTGGAAAGAGTTTCAGTTATCTGCACTCCGCCAACAAAGACAATTCTGAATGGCGTCCCGCCGAACAGCCGGCGTATAACGGTTCGTTCTACGCCAGCGTAGGACTGAACGAATGGGCGGCGCTTATACCGGCGCTTGACTATAGCGGGCGCAGTCGGGCTGCGTCTACTGGCGCGGATCGATGGAGTTACCACCAGGGGTACGCGCTTGTCGATTTGAAACTTGCCATTACGCCGCCGATGCATAGGAACATCAGTATCAATATTGGCGTGGAAAACCTGTTTAACAAGGATTATCGTGGCTGGGCTAACAACCCTGCGAATAATAATTTAGAACAGTATCCGACTCCTGGCCGGTACATATACGCCAACGTGCGCTACAAATTGTAAGGATCTGTCAGGAAATAATGTGGGGCGCACACACATGTGTGCGCCCCCTGTAGTTTGTACATTTTCCGGCCTTTCAGGCCGGGCACTGGAGTTCATGTATTAACCCTCCTCTGATTGCGCAAAATGTACAAACCACAGAGGGCGATTCGCGAACCGCCCATAAGTCGACGGTTTTGTAATTACCCCTATCCCGGATATTATTCTTTCCGGAAGGCAAGCATACCAAGCATCAGGGCGTACGCTCCGGAATCGGGCTCCCGAAAGAATCCAAGCGAGTAGTGCCGTGTATCGGAAAACACGCGAAGGATACCTTTTTCGTCCCGCCGCATAAGAATCCGTATGGTCAGCGAATCTCGATCGTGTACGGTACAGGTAAGCTGATCCCCTTCGCAGTCAACGACAACCGTACAATCCTGGGGACCGATATAGATTCCGGCCAGGTCGCTTAAGGAAGGTTCAAACGGTTCTTCGGGAAACGGCGGTATCGGCTTGCCGCGCAGCATTCCGAAAATGCCGTTTATGATTGAATCGCGGAAAAACGGCTGCCAGGCATTAATGCCTATCGCCAGGGCAATATTGTTGTGCGGGTCAAATCGCAAACCACAGGCCTGTCCCCGCGCCGAACCGTTGTGCCCCAAAAGCCAGCCGCGGTAAAACGCGCATCCGGCGCCGAACGAGCCGGGGATTTGCTCATGCCGCGCGCTTCCATAAGTATGCGGCAGCTTAATCACCTGTTTATGCGTAAATTTTATGGCTTTTTCGGATATGGCTGAAGGAGCCCTGGAAATACCGCATATTGTCGATGTAATACGAAGCAGATCACGCATGTTCATCGTGATGCTTGAAAGAGAACCTTTCCAAAAATCTCCGAAAGGGACGGTCCGCGCCTTTTCATACTTCATAGAGTCGCGGTTTAGTGAATGATCCGCCGCGTAGTTTTCGTTTCCCCGCTTTTTAACGTCAACAGCGCCCGTGGCAATACCCAAGGGCTGGAATATCATTTCACGATAGAGATCGAGTATGTCCGCTCCGGTTATTCGCCTGATGATCTCCGCGAGAATTGCGTAATCAGTGTGCTCATAGCTGAACACGGAACCGGGAATAAAAAGCTGCGGGGTGGTTTTAAGGAATTCGACGCATTTCGGCCACGAATAATACCAGGCCACACCCGGATCGGAGATGTTAAGTCCGCGATACCCGCTTGTGTGTGAGAGTAAATGCCAGATGGCAAGATTTTTACCCCGTTCCGTTCCGCGAAGTTCTTCCAGATATTTCTCTATCGGGTCGTCCGCGCCGCACTTGCCCGCTTCAATCAGTTCCGCGGCGACCAGCGCAGTCAGCAATTTGGAGATACATCCCAC
>JGI24702J35022_10002909_pt1 | contig 10365 bp, 2 predicted proteins | sample TergutTh196P4_FD_35022 | JGI IMG/M metagenome (IMG submission 35022)
CGCTGTTGGCGGTGGACGAAGCACACTGCATTTCGCAGTGGGGGTACGATTTTCGCCCTCCCTACCTTGAAATTGCGGCGTTTCGGGAGTTTTTGCCCGAAAATACGCCCGTTTTGGCACTCACCGCTACGGCAACCGAAGATGTGGTGGAAGATATTCAGACTCGACTTCAATTCAAAGAGCGGAACGTGTTCAAAAAGAGTTATTTTCGAGACAATCTTACCTATTACGTTTTCAAGGAAGAAAACAAACTGAAACGCTTGTTGCAGATAATTACCCGCACGCCCGGAACGGGGATTGTCTATGTCCGCAACCGCAGAAAGACGAAAGAAGTGGCTCAGTTTCTTCAAAAAAACAGGATTTCAGCCGATTATTACCACGCAGGTTTGGAAATGGACGTGCGGGAGACGAAACAAAACAGTTGGAAGTCGGGGAAAACGGCGGTAATTGTTGCGACCAACGCCTTCGGTATGGGGATTGACAAGGCAGATGTCCGTTTTGTTGTCCATTTGGATATTCCCGACAGTTTGGAAGCCTATTTTCAGGAGGCGGGCAGGGGCGGCAGAGATGAAAAGCGGGCGTATGCCGTTTTGCTGTACGAGGCGGTTGATATTTCGGATTTGCACAAAAATTTTGAAACTTCTTTTCCGCCGCTTGAAACCATTTGCACCATTTACCAATCGCTGTGCGTATTTTTGCAAATCCCGATGGGAAACGGCGAAGGTTTTTCGTTTACCATTGATACTCAACGATTTGCGAGCGAATACAAACATAGTCCGATAGTCGTTTTCAACAGTTTGAAGTTTTTGGAGCGGGCAGGATTTTTTACGTTGAGCGAAGATTTGAAAAACACATCGAAACTGTATATTCCGCTTTCGCGCGAGGATTTGTACCGTTTCCAAATTGCGAACGAAACCTACGATGATTTTATAAAATTGCTGCTGCGTTCCTACACGGGACTTTTTTCCGATTTTACGCCCGTAAAAGAAAGTGAATTGGCAAAAAGGGCAAAACTATCGGAAGAGTCTATTGTGCTTATTTTGCAGAAACTGCACCATGCGCAAGTGCTTGTCTATCAGCAGAAAACAGCAAATCCGACCATTTATTTTTTGCAAAACAGGGTGGAATCGAAACATTTGTTTTTTTCCGAAGAGGTGTACAATGAACGAAAGCAAATTGCGAATCGGCGTTTGGAAAATACCGTAAATTACGTGGAACAATCTTCAAAATGCCGAAGCCGCGTGCTGTTGGATTATTTCGGCGAGACCAAGAGCCAACGCTGCGGAAAGTGCGATGTTTGCCTGCGGAGGAACAAAGTCGAACTCTCGGACGAAGAGTTTAGCGGACTGCGGGAACAGATTATACATTATATTAGTAAGGAAGATTTGCCGATTGAAATTTTGGTAGAAAAACTGCGTTTTCCTGAGCAAAAAATCGTCCAAGTGGTGCGTTGGATGGCAGATAATGGCGAAATTGAGCAGGAAAATAGCGGCAAAATTAAGAAAAAATAAAAAAAAATGAAAAATTTTTATACTGATAATCAGCGACTTACATTTTTTTTGCATTTTTTTTTTCGCGTTTTTCCGATTTTTTGACTTTTGTATTGAAAAAAATGCTAACTTTGCAACTCGATAATGTAGAACATATAAAAACATATTTTTATGCTTAAGAGATTATATTTTACGCTTGGTATAGCGTTAGTTTCGTTAGGAAGTGCGTATGCACAAAGCACGGTAAAGGGCAAGGTTTACGATGAAGACGGCAAAACGCCGTTGGAATATGCGACCGTCCGTCTGATGCAAGAAGACCGTTTAATTATGGGGGTTGTAACAGATAGAAAAGGCGATTTTTCTATAACTCCTGTTCCCACAGGTACGTACGATTTGGTGGTAAGTTTTGCGGGGTTGGAGAACTATCGAATTGAGGGACTTGTGATAACCCCTAACATCGTTAAGATAATGGACGATATTACAATGTCCTCTACGACATTGAAAATAGTAACGATACCGGGGAGACCTTTGATTGACCCGGGAAGTACTGCTGTGGAAACTTACATGGATGCCAAAACTTTTAACGACTTGGCTGGCAACACAATAGGCAGTGCATTGGCTACCATGCCCGGCGTAACGGTTAGCGGGGACGGCAGCATAAGCGTCCGTGCCCAGAGGGAGTCTTCAACCTATTTGGTAGATGGAGTGCCTACCTCTTCAATCCCTCGTATGGCAATCAGCGGTCTTTCGCTTATAAGCGGAGCCTTGCCGCCCGAACACGGAGATGGAGGTTCTGTGGTGGAAATAGAAACCAAGGGACCTACTGCCAAGTTAGCGGGAGATATTCAGGTGGGTACGTTCGTGGACGGACACGATTACGTATCCGTGGACGGCAGTTTTACAGGTCCGATAGTAACCAAGTCGAAGGAAGACGGCAAAAAGTTTACTATGGGATATATGTTGTCGTTTTCCGCTGTATACAACAAGGGACCTGTTTATTGGAAAGGGGCTTACCGCGCCTCTCAGGAGACGATAGATTATTTGAAAAGAGAGCCTTTTCTCCCTACGGAAGATGCGTCGTCTTCGGTGGTACGCCGTAATGTGGATTACGTAACCAAATATCGGGAAGGGAATATTCTGTCGTTGGAAGAAAAGCGGGCGCGTCAACAACAAAATGCTTGGGGTACAAGCGTCAATATCCGTCCTAAGATAGATATACGCACTCCGATGAATATGGATTTCTCTATCGGAGGACGTTTTACGTACAACACAGGAAGAGATTTTGATTTTGCCAATTCTCTGTTTAACTCCGAAAACAACAGACTGAGCGAAAGCATGGGTTGGGAATTAAACGCACGCTTCACGCATAGATTAGGAGTGAAGACAAATACAACGGCAAACTCTGAAGAAAAAACCAAACAATCCATTATTAAGAATGCGTATTATCGTTTGATAGCCTATTATATTCATGGAAGTGGGAAAAGTTACAGCGAGAAACACAAAGAAAATTTGTTTAATTATGGGCATATTGGTACGTTTGACCACGTTAAAGTTCCCAGTTACGAAATAGGCGATGTAAGAGACCTTGACAGCAATCTGTGGGAAGGCGTTTCTCGGCAGAATGCGTTTCAAAATGTTGCCGTAAATTTTGAAGCGTCCGAACATAATCCTGATTTAGCGAGGTATAATATTTTGGCAGAAGACCGTTTTGGCTTTACTTTTCCCAATGACGAATATTTAACAACCTATAAAGGATTGTTAAACGGAAGCACCCCTCCCAGCGCATACGAATTGTTTCGTGTACCGGGCGTTCCGTATAACGGGTACGGCAAATCATTGTCTGATAGATTTGGCGGCAAATTTCTTCTTACATTTGAAATAGGAGACCATTCCATACGCTTCGGATTTGATTACGACCAGTCTATAGGTCGTTCATACGGCATTGAACCTGCGGGATTATGGACAATGATGCGTCAGTTGACAAATTCTCATATTTTGGAAATGGATTTTGACAGCCCGATTTTCCTTTACGATACAAACGGCGTATTTACAAATTTTGTAAATTTCCCCAGACTTGTAGATTCGCTAAAACAGAGCGATTTTGACAAACGGATACGCCAATATGTTGCCGAAGAGATGGGCGTAAGCATAGAGGACATACGGGATAGGTGGATAGATGTTGATTCTTACGACCCGTCCACGTTTGATTTGAATTGGTTCAATCCTATTGAATTGTTTAACAACGGTTCTGGATTTAATGGGGAGAGAGTTCCTTCCATATCCTACGCAGGATACAATTATTTGGGAAACAAAACAATCAACCGCTCCATCTCCATGGCTGATATGAAAAATTGGTTTAATGAAAGCGACCCCTACAATGTGCGGAATTTCAATGAAATAGGCGCCAATAAGCAAGTTAAGATGGCAGCGCACATTTCGGATAAATTTTCTATTAAAACGCTTCATGTGATGCTGGGGCTTCGTTTGGATATCTTCAACCTCAGCCAGCCCTACGTAAAGGATATGTTCCTGTACAGGGAAGCATATACGGTGAAAGAATCTCAAGATCCTAAAAGCGATATTGCCAAAAAGTTTTCCGATAACGTGTTTATTCCTGAGAATATGAGAAACAGCGATGATTATTATATATATGTAAAAGATGCAGATGCGCAAATTTACGATGTGGTTGCTTTCCGTAACGGAAGAACATGGTATGATAAGAATGGCATGATGATAGCCGACCCCGAAGCCCTTGCCAGGGAAGAGGGACTCGTCCAACTGATGCCTATTTTAAAAGAAAAACCGGGTCCGACAGATGTTTCAAAAGTAAACTGGAAAGCATTTGAGGATTATGTGCCTAAGTTTTCCAATGGGGGTGTAACGCTTTCTCCGCGTATTGCGTTTTCTTTTGCAGTAGGAGACAAATCGCAGTTTTCGGCAAGTTACAATGTAATAACTTCGTGGTCGGCTGCAGTACATGGAATCAATCCTGTGTCTTATTTGTTTTTTGAAAAATTTGCAAATCAATCATCTTATTATTTTTCCAATCCGGGCTTAAAACCTGAACGCAGCGTGGATTACGAAATTGGGTTTAAGCAGGTAGTCGTTCCCGATAAGATGAGCATGGAATTTGGTGCTTATTATAGTGAAAGAAAGGATCAAGTGGTGGTTTACCAATATGCCCAAGCCTATCCTCAAACATATATGTCTTATACGAATATGGACTTTGGTACCGTTCAGGGTTTTTCTTTGGGGTTGAATCTGCGTGCAAGCAAATCCAGCCGTGCCTCTTTCAATGCAAATTATACCTTGCAGTTTGCAAAGGGGACTGGTTCCGACCCAACGTCTACCGCCAATCTGATTCGTGCGGGGCAGCCTAATTTGCGTACTTTGACAACCTTAGACAACGACCAGCGGCATAAAATAAATTTAATGATAACTTATAATTTCCTCCGCGATGATGCAATGATAAGAGTCCAAAATAAAAAAGCAGAGACGTTCAAAGAATACAGATGGTTGCAAAATGTGGGAGCAACATTGGATATGGGAGTAGGAAGCGGATTTCCTTATACCCGTTCAGGCGTACCCTATTCAAGTATTGTCAATCAAGGATCCCGCGTGGTGGATGGAGCAATTAACGGTTCCCGCATGCCTTGGGTGATTACAGGAAACCTTAATATTAGAAAAGGATTTGACCTTGCCTTAAAGAAAGATGCAAGCGGTAAAGTAGAAAAAAGCGGACACTTGTTAGTGGGCTTGGCAATACTTAACATTTTTGGATTCAAAAATCCAACCTCTGTTTATTCTTACACAGGAAGCCGCGAAGATGACGGATTCCTGACCTCGAAAGATTATCAACAATATGTAGCCACTCAGGAAAATGTTGCCTCATTTGTTGATTTTTATACCTTGTACATGGAAGGTTTAAATCCATACGGCTCTCCGCGTAGATTTAGATTAGATTTGACGTTTAGTTTTCAATAATAAATAGATAAGATTAAGTAAATTAGTAACAATAAGAAGTTAAAATTATATACAATGAAGAATACAGTTCGATTAATCAGTTTAGGATTTTTGATAACGTTTTTTGCTGTTGGAACAGCCCGAGCAGAAGAGTTTATCGGCGATGCGAAAGCAAAGAATACAAGTTCTCAAAAGGCGGGGGAATGCGTCCCTGCCACCGGTTCAAGCCAGTTGAATGTAAACAATGTGCGGGCATACATTACAACGGCAGGTTCAATGTGGTTTAGAAACAGTCAGGCTCAGTATTTTATTCCCAAGGAGGGTTCGGCATCTTCTATGTTTGCCGCTGCTTTGTGGATTGGGGGAATGGATATTGCGGGGCAGTTAAAATTGGCAGCCATCACTTTCCGTCAACGCGGAAATGATTTTTGGCCCGGTCCCTTAACGCTCAATACCGCAAATATTGACCAAGAAACATGTGCTTTGTACGACAGGATTTTTGTTATGACAAAAAACATGGCAAAAGAACATCGGGACAAGCAAGGGAAAGACCCATCTTACAAAATGCCTGAAGCAATTCGGACGTGGCCCGGGAACCCCATAGACGGAAGTCTGGCGCAAAGTGCGTTTATTGCTCCTTATGTAGATGTAGATGGGAATGGAGATTATACTCCCGAAGGCGGAGACTATCCTTATTATGATTTTGAAGATAGTCTTTGTCCATGGACACCCGAAAACAGAGCAAGAGCGGCACTTGGAAAATTGCCTCAAACAATGGAAACAGAGGGAAATATTTCAACGGGCGGCGTTTTGGCAGACCAAGTGCTGAAAGGAGATGAAACCCTGTGGTGGATTTTTAACGACAAGGGGGCTCCCCATACCGAATCGAGAGGTTATCCTATCGGATTGGAAATCAGAGCGCAAGCCTTTGGATTTGCCACAACGGACGAGTTGAACAATATGACGTTCTATTCCTACGAAATCATCAACCGCTCTACGCAGGAATTGACGGAAACCTATTTCAGCCAATGGGTTGACCCCGACGTAGGCTATTCCCACGATGACTATGTCGGTTGCGACGTAACAAGAGGATTGGGTTATTGCTACAACGGAAAAACCCCCGATGGAAACGGATTGCCGCAACACTACGGCGAAAATCCGCCGGCTATTGGCGTGGACTTTTTCCAAGGTCCCTATTTAGACCCGGACGGCGAAGACAACCCCTCTTTTAGAGGAGACAACAGATATGGTCCGTCATGGGCGGCAAACTATCCCGGAAACGATGGAAAAGCCTGTGGAATTGTGCAGGCTCACGAAAATGCGTTTGAATTTACATGGGATTCTGTTGCTTTGGCTTCAAACGGCGAAGATACAATGATTAGCGTAACCCGCTATGTAACCGTAAGGGCTGAGGCTATCAACGGCGTTAACTTCGGAGACGGCATCGTGGATAACGAGCGTTACGGCATGAGGCGTTTTGTGTATCATAATAATGATTACGACCCGGTTAGAGGCGACCCCAGAGTAGCAATAGATTATTATAACTTCTTACGGGGCTTTTGGAGAAATAATGCAAGAATGACCTTTGGCGGAACAGGGTGGAATGAAGGTTCTACAACTTATTGCGATTTTATGTTTCCCGGAACTACCGACCCGTGTAATTGGGGAACAAACGGCGTGTTGCCCAATTATGATAAGAGTAACAACGGCTGGACGGAAGAAGCCGAAGGCAACCAGTACGGAGACAGGCGTTTTATGCAGTCGGCAGGACCTTTCACCTTGAAGGCAGGTGCAATAAATTATATCACGGTAGGTATTCCATGGGCAAGAGCGGTAGGTTCTCCTTGGGCATCGGTGCAATTGTTGAAAATTGTAGATGACAAGGCTCAAAACTTGTTTGAAAGTTGCTTCAAAGTGATAGACGGTCCCGATGCTCCCGATTTGGTATTTAGAGAAACGGATAAACAATTGATTTGTTATCTTACAAATGCTAAAGGAAGCACAAACTATCAAGAAGGATACTTTGAAAGGGATAATTCCATTCCCGAATTTATGGTAAAAGTATCTATTGGGACAATGGATACGATAATTACTTCCTATCATTGCGATACCCTATACGGACAAAGGTCTGACGGCGGCGATTCGCTGGATTGCAAAATAGTGTCGGATACGTTTAAAGTGGCGTTCGATGTCAGCGATACCTCTTGGAACGACCAATATTATCGTTTTGAAGGCTATCAGGTATTTCAATTGGCAGACCCCACCGTAAAAGCAGGCGAATTGTGGGATATAACAAAGGCACAGATAGTGTTCCAGTGCGATATAAAAAATGGAGTAAAAGACATTAAAAACTTTATGTATCATGCCGATGTTGGAACGGAGGTAGCCGAGGGGAAGGTTACGGGTTCAGATGAAGGAATCAAGCATTCGTTTATTATTACGGAAGATAAATTTGCATTGGGTTCTTCTACGGACTTGGTCAATTATAAGAAATATTATTATATGGCGGTTGCCTATGCTTACAATTCTTATGCTCCCTACCATACGGACGATGCTGAGGGATTGATTGGACAAAAAAATCCCTATTTGGCAGGAAATAAAAACGTGAAAATGTACACGGTTATACCCCATAAAAATGCCATAGAAGAAGGAGGGACGGTGGCTTTGGCAAATTACGGCGACAAGCCCCAAATTATTCAATACGAAGGTCAAGGAAATGGAGGCAATGCCGTATTGTTAAGTAAAAAAACCATTGACGAAATACTTGCAAACGGCAAGGCGGACAGTCTTATTTTTGAGAAAAACGCTGGTCCTGTTGAAATCTCCGTAGTTGACCCTTTGATGGTAAAAGACAACGATTATACGTTGCGTTTTTGCAATAAAGACGGCAGTTTGGCAGACGAGGTTTCAGACGATACGTATTGGTGTTTGGAATACAAAACAGAAAACGGAACGGACACTGTTATTTTTTCCGAAACAAACGTCAATGTTCCCAATGAACAATTGTTGTTGGATTTGGGAATTTCAATATTTGTCAAGAATGCTAAATTTACTGTGTTGGACGAGAATATTAGGTCGGAAAATGAAACAGGGTATAAATTGCTTTCTTCGGTGAGTTTTCTTACCTCTTCCGTAAGTTATCAAAAGGTAGGCAGCAATTGGTATCAAGGTTATCCCGACCAAGAGGTGAATGGTCCGCAAAACTGGATACGTGCAGGACAGACAAGAGATGGAGATTGGACTTTGGGTACCCAATCGTGGGAACAGATACGCAGAGAAGATTTTTATATAAAATTGAATACAAAAGATATTACCTTGGTATATGATACTTCCAAAGGGAAACAGACAATATGGTTGGATAGGGGTAAACAATTTGATAAAATTGAAAACGCTTTTGCTCCCTACGCTTTAGCATCTTATTATGATGGTAATCCCGCGTATGGTTATATCGTTTATGAAGGTCCGAAAGATAGTGCACAACGGGATAATGACCAGCAAGGCGGCGGAAACCCTGCACGGAGAGTTTACCCTTGCATGACGGAACTGTATAGCGTTGATATCGTATTAACAGCAGATACCATGCTTTGGACGCGCTGCCCCGTAGTGGAATTGTGCAATGATACGCTGATGTCTGTGGGCAGGGCTATTCGGCACAACTTGCGGCGTTCGCCTTCCGTGTTCCGCAATGGGAAACCGGATAACAGCGGCATGGGCATGGGTTGGTTCCCGGGTTATGCTATTTGCGTAGAAACAGGAGAGCGGCTCAATATGATGTTTGGTGAAAATTCCTTGTATGGTAAATACAATGGTGCCGATATGTTGTTTAACCCTACTGCTGAAGAATTTGGAATGCACTTTTTGTATGTTTTTGGACACAGAGATTTATACGAAGACGACAACGTAGATGCTAACAAAGTGATAAATACCCCAGCGGACAGTATTTGTCCTCCTTACGGCGGAAGAGGAGACGGAAACGGCGGGGAATGGGTGTATCGAAAACTTCTTGCTGCAGAGAATATGCCGGGAGGTACCATAGATAACCGTATAAGAAAATCCATCGCAAAGAATTATGTTTATAAAAATGCTATGTGGACGGGAATATCGCTGGCTCACTATCAATATGAATGGTTGGAAAAAGGCAATGATGTTACAATACGTATCCGCGTTTCGCGTCCGTATTCGCGCTGGACTTCAACAACAGGAACAGGAAAAGGTGCAGATGCGGTAAATAATGATATGCCTTTGTATAAGTTTTCTACGAAAGATTTAGCAACGTTGACCAACAGGAAGCCTGTTGTTGCAACGCAAATGGATTCCATCTATATTACGCCCAATCCCTATTACGGCATTGCTACAGGGGGTTATGAGGCAAGCCAAGTAGATACACGCGTGAAAATTATCAATCTTCCGCAGCGGTGTAGCATAAAGATTTATACATTGAACGGCACATTGATAAGGCAACATAATTTTGAAAGTCCAAGCCGTGATTCGAAAAACCCCAATGCGATTACGTATTGGGAATGGGATTTGAAAAATTCAGCAAATATTCCTATTGCAAGCGGAATGTATCTGATACATGTGCAAGAAATGTACGGAGACCCCGGCGGCAGAGTGATGTACGGTACGGAGAAAACATTAAAATTCCTGTGTATTCAACGACCAATTGACGTAAACGCATTCTAAAATAGTAATTAATAATATTAGTAACAAAAAATAGATTAAGTATTATGAAAAGCATATATAGAACCATAGCAGCATCACTTCTCGTATTGGTTGTGTTTGCATACAGTCCTGTTAGAGCAGGAAATAATGACCGTGCAGGGCAGGCTGCGGCTGCACATTTGTTGATTAATCCTTGGGCTTCAACCAACGGTTGGGGTAGTGCGGGCATCTCTTTCACAAAAGGGATAGA
>JGI24702J35022_10002910_pt1 | contig 10360 bp, 12 predicted proteins | sample TergutTh196P4_FD_35022 | JGI IMG/M metagenome (IMG submission 35022)
AACACAAGGCTTTTGTCTGTCATGAATGGCGTGTTTGCGGCGCATGATAAGGCGAAACTGATTGCCATACACGACGGCGCCAGGCCGTGCATCGAATCAGCTGTTATTGATCGGGCAATCGAATCCGCTGCAAAGAATCATGCCGTCGCGCCGGCNATACCGGTCAGTTCCACTATAAAAAGAGCAAATGGAAATATCGTTGTTGATACGNTCGACAGGAGCGATCTTTTTGAAATTCAAACGCCGCAAGTTTTTGATGCCNGCCTGATCAAGGCAGCCCTTACAAACGCTGTTAAGAAATCGATTGAAATCACAGATGATTGCATGGCTGTAGAGTTGATCGGCGCCCCTGTCCATATTACGGAAGGTTCAAGGAATAATATCAAGCTGACGACCGGCGAAGATATAAATATCGCTGCGGCAATCCTTATGGGAATTCGGAATAGGGAATAGAGGACGAAGGTTACGCTGGGGACGGGGGATTCGGCGCACCTCTGTATTAGGGGAGATATATATTGAGGATTGGTTTTGGTTATGATGCGCACCGGCTGAAAAAGGGCCGGAAATGCATATTGTGCGGCGTTGAAATACCGGGCGATTCCGGCCCGGATGGGCATTCGGACGCCGATGTGCCGGCCCACGCGTTGATAGATGCGCTGCTTGGCGCTTTGGCGCTCGGCGATATCGGGCAGCATTTCCCTGACAATGATGAAAAATGGCGCGGCGCCGATAGTATTGAAATGCTAAAAGCCGTCCATGCAATTGTTAGTGATCACGGATACGCGCTCAGTAACGCGGATATTACGATTGTGCTGGAGTCGCCCCACCTTTCGTCATATATTGGAGAAATGCGGGCGCGAATCGCGGGAGCCGTTTGTACGGATATCAGCAACATCAGCGTGAAAGCCACTACCGAGGAGAAGATGGGCTTTACAGGCGACGGTACCGGAATAACATCAATGGCTGCCGTATTAATAGAAAAAAAATGAATTTTTAATCTTTATTCATTGTCATATATGCGTGATTAATGTATAATATAAAGTCAGGCTTCTCTCATGACCTATCACACACAGGTGAAATATATCCAGCCTGAATAGAATAAAGGTACCTTACATATGGAAAAGGTTCTTGAAATCCTTAACGATATATGGGATTTGCTGCTGTCGCTCAGGCAGACGATCAGAGTATGGGATATCGTGGACATCCTTATAATCACATACCTGATTTACCGCATTCTGACATTTATGCGCAAGACGAACGCAAGCAGCGTCATCAAAGGAATAATTTTTGTACTGGTGATCGCAGGAGTCTCAAATTTTTTCAACCTATATGTCATTACTTACATTCTTAACCAGACGCTGCAGATGGGCGTTCTTGTGCTCGTCGTTCTATTCCAGCCCGAGCTCAGAAAGCTTTTTGAAAAGGTAGGCAGCAGCCGTATCAATGTGATATTCAGAAAACGTATAAGGCTTGAGAACGCAGAGGCTATATTGCGGAGCGTGATTTCCGCTTCAGAAACCATGGCGGTGAACAATACAGGCGCGATAATAGTATTTGAGCGTGAGGTCGGCTTGAATGACTTCGCAGTGACAGGCACAAAGATCGACGCGAATGTCTCTTCCGAGCTGATACAAAGCATCTTCTACCAAAACTCGCCGCTTCACGACGGAGCGCTGCTGATAAGGGACGGGCGTGTCCTGGCCGCAGCGTGCATGCTGCCGATGTCGAATAATGTCAATCTCGGCCGCGAACTCGGCATGAGGCACAGAGCAGGGGTCGGGATAAGCGAGCGTTCAGACGCGGTCGTAGTCATAGTCTCGGAGCAGACCGGAACTATTTCTGTTGCTGTAGACGGCATGCTTAAGCGCAATTTATCCGATGATATTTTTGAAAAACTGCTGAGAAATGAGTTTATGCCGAGGGATAAGTCAAGACGCGCCAGACGCATGAAAGAGAGGGCGTCATGATCAGAGAAAAGCTTGGCATGATATTCTCCAGCAGGGTATTCTATATTATATTCTCTTTTCTCGTCGCAATCGCTTTATGGATGTACGTGGAGATAACCGAAAATCAATTGCAGCAACTTACGGTCCAGAATGTTCAAATCGTGCGCAAGAACGCCGAACTGCTCACGGACAGGGATCTGTTTATCGCTTCGATGTCTCAGGAAATGGTTAATATGACGTTCGAATGCACCCGCTCCGTAGCGTCAAAGCTCAAAAACACGACGCTTTCAGCCGAGATCGATCTGGCCGGCGTTAATTCAAGAGGCAACGTCACGCTTGATATCGAGATCGTTTATCCTCCGGGCATAGACGCTGAAATGGCGGGATTGACGTCAATATCCGTAAATCGCATTTCTTTATATATTGACAGGCTGGAATCAAGGCATATCCCGGTCAATGTTTCTTACAACGGCGGCGCAGCTGAGAGCTATATTCAAGATCCGCCGGAGTTCAGCCCTCAGACAATCACGGTGAGCGGGCCCACAGATGTGGTGTCAAGGGTCGGAACGGCACTGGTATACGTGCTAAGAGAGAACCTTACATCAACATATACCGATGACTTGCCATTTGTACTGCTTGACGAGAACGGGGAAGGATTTGAGGAATATCTAGGCGACCAGCTCATTGCCAGCGAGGAGACGATTCATGTCACAATTCCTATAAGGATGATGAAGGAAGTCGTCCTTACCATCGAATTCAGCTACGGTTCCGGCGCGACTCAACAAAATACGAGCTATACCGTCGTTCCTCCCACGATAACGATTGCCGGCAATGTAGAGGACGTGAGGGATTACAACAGCATCAATCTCGGCACCATCGACCTGACAAGATTTGATTATTCCAATACATTTCCTTTCACGATCGTAGTACCTAATTATTTCACAAGGATCTCCGGGGAGACGGAGGCAAATGTTGTGGTTGATATCCTGGGCCTTGACATGAAGCACTTGAGCGTGTCGAATATTCAATTGCTGAACGAGCCGGACGGTTATATTACAGAAATCAGGACACCGAGCCTGGACGTCAGAATTCGCGGCAGGACGGAAGATTTGGAGTCTTTGACGGAGGCGAATATCAGAGTCGTGGCAAACCTGGCGGACGACATTAGCCCGGGGACGCAACGGGTACCGGCAAGAGTCTATGTTGACGGCATTGACGGAGACGTCGGCGCGGTCGGTACATATTATATCACTGTGTCGATCTCTACCGTTTCGATTACAGAAGACACGTTTACGGATTCGTAGCATGTTTGGTTATGTCCGCCCTTTACAGGGAGAATTGAAGGTTCGCGAACTTGAACGGTTCAAGGCGTGTTACTGCGGATTATGCCATGCGCTCGGCAAAAATTACGGATTGCCGGCAAGGTTTATCCTGAGCTATGAGCTTGTTTTCCTTAGCATGCTGCTGTGGGACCCGGACGAGGCGCCTGTCATCAGACGCAAGCTCTGTATTGCCAGCCCTTGCCGCAAAAAGCGATACTGCGCCTGTAACAGGACGCTTGAAACCTGCGCGGGATATACCGTGATACTGACCTGGTGGAGACTTCGGGACACGATAGCGGACGAAAAGTTTCATAGGACCATTCCTCACAGATTGGCGTGTTTTGTTTTATCCGGCGCATACAGGAAGGCGGCGCGTGATTTTCCGGAGTTTGACTACACTGTCAGGGATGAGTTGGTCAGCCTCAGCGAATACGAGCAAGATGTCGAGTCTTCACTTGACGGGGCGGCAGACAAATTCGCGCGGATATTGAGCGCCATCACGCCGGAATCCGATCCAGAAGCTTTTCGCCGTCCATTGCTGGAGTTCATGTACCATCTGGGGCGCTGGATATATCTGATTGATGCTTGCGATGACTACAAAGATGATATAAAGAACGCAAGTTATAACCCTGTTGCCGCGCGGTATCCTCCGGTTGACGGGAAAATACCGGAAGATGGCCTGACCCGGCTCAAGACTACGATTACTCACTCGAATAATCTGCTGTGTTTGGCATTTGAGCTTCTGCCGGAAAACACATGGGCTGATATAGTCAGGAACATGATATACTTGGGAATGCCGGATGTATGCGAGCGGGTTCTGATTCGCGCAAGCGCGCAGGGAATAGGGGATAGGGAATAGTTGGCGTGGGAAATATAGCACGCTATCCCTGTCGTGTAGATGTCAACAAAATTAAAGGAATGGAATTGATAAATGAGCGATCCTTACAGCATTCTTGGAGTGTCTCCCAGCGCTACGGACGATGATGTAAAAAAGGCTTATCGTGAGCTTGCGCGTAAATACCACCCGGACAATTATCATGATAATCCGCTGTCCGATCTCGCTCAGGAGAAGATGAAGGAGATCAACGAGGCGTATAATGATATTATGCGTATGCGCGAGGGAGGCGGAAGCANCCGTGCCGGATCCGGGTACTCAGGCGCGTCAACCGGGAGCGCCGAAGGCGCCAGAGTTCGCGCAGCTATTAATTCAGGCGACGTAAAACTCGCGGAGGAGTTGCTCAGATCTTTTCCTGCCAGAAATGCCGAGTGGAATTTTCTCATGGGTAGCGTTTACTATCGTAAGGGGTGGCTTGATGACGCCTATCAGCATTACGAGACGGCGGTAAACATGGAGCCTAATAACCCCGAGTACAGGCAGGCGCTCAATATTATGAGCCAGGGCGGNGGTGTATACAGGCCTTTNGGGCGCGGCGCGGTCGCAAATCAAGGTTGCGACGCCTGTGATATATGCACTGCCATGATGTGCATGAATTTATGCTGCCGCTGCCACTGATGAATAAAAAAACACGTCAAATTACTTTGTCCGCCATGTTTTCGGCGCTTTCCGCGGTATCGCTGTATTTTGCGTCGGTCTGGCCTACGGGGCAGGTAGGGATCGTTGCGTTTTCGTCGCTATTTGTCGCTGCCGCTGTTATTGAAATGGGAATCGTGCAGGGCATATACGTTTTCATCGTCAGTTCACTGCTGGGTATTCTGTTACTGCCTGATAAAGCGGCGCCTCTTTTATATATTCTATTTTTTGGGTTTTATCCTGTTATAAAGAGCAGCTCTGAGATGGTCAGGAGCAGGATGCTTCAATGGGTCATAAAACTGGCGGTTTTCAATGCGGCTTTGACGGTCATCTGGTTTTTTGTCAGGTGGATTTTCATCGACTTCGGTGAGAACTCTCCCGGTACGGCCATAATATATCTTTTTGGAAACGTGATCTTCATAGTGTTTGACTACGGATACACAAAACTCATCTGGTTCTATTTAAACCGCATATCGAAATATATAAAAAAAGGAATTCGTGACAAATGATCAAAAGCATGACAGGTTATGGTAGCGCTAAGGGGTATTCAGGAAAACTGGAAATATCTGTTGAATTAAAAAGCGTCAACAGCAGGTATCTTGACTGCACCCTGAAAATGCCGCGAGCTTTTATCGCGTTTGAGGAATCATTGAAATCAGTTGTAAGCGGGTATATATCGCGTGGAAAAGTCGACGTCTTTTTAACGCTAGATTCATCGAAGTCCGGTGATGTGGAGATAAAGGCTAATCGTCCGCTTGCAGAGTCATATATTAACGTAATGCGGGATCTGGCGCGGGAGTATAACCTGTCGGACGATATAAACGTTGTAGATCTTGTGAGATTTCCCGATATATTGCAGGCTGAGAAGAAGGAAACAGATCCGGAGCAGCTTTATGCGGATATCCGCGCTGTTTTCGAGGAAGCGCTTTCGGGTTTTAATCAGATGCGGTCTAACGAGGGTGCTATGCTTCATAGCGACATAATGTCACGGCTTGATGAAATCGAACAGCTCACTGCAAAAGCGGAAGAAGTCTCGCCAAAGAGCATTGAGGACTACAGGCTCAAGCTGGAGACAAGAATGCGCGAGGTTTTGCAGACTGTTGATATAGATGAACAGCGCATACTCACGGAAGCCGCTATTTTTGCCGACCGGGTAGCCATCAATGAAGAAACGGTCAGGCTAAAGAGCCATATCGCGCAGCTGCGTGGTTTACTTGACAGCGCGGAACCCGTGGGCAGGAAAATTGATTTCCTTGTTCAGGAATTCAACAGGGAGGCCAATACGATCGGGTCAAAGGGGAATGACGCGGAGATAGCGAAAATCTCGGTAGACCTGAAAGCGGAGATTGAGAAAATACGCGAACAAGCGCAGAACATAGAATAAATAAAAAACCTTCGTAAAACCAACGCGAAGCCCAGCGAAGCAGGTTCGCGTTGGAGAGGACGAGCAACGGAACGAAGCGGATGCTCGAGCCTGCGAGGGTGAAGTGAAGTGCAGTTTGCGAGGACGAGTGGGGATTTAGCGATGAAACTAATCAATATTGGGTTTGGAAATATGGTTTCGGCGGGGCGGATAGTCGCAATCGTTGGTCCCGATTCCGCACCAATAAAAAGGATCATTACAGACGCGCGTGATAAGAATATGCTTATCGATGCGACTTATGGGCGGCGCACAAGAGCCGTAATCATTACTGATAACGGTTGCATTATACTGTCGGCAATACAGCCTGAGACTGTCGCAGGACGGTTGACCGGAAAAAACGAACAGGAATCCGGAGAAATCGTCAATGAGTAGCTCCTGGGAAACACTTTAATAAGCAGCGGAAGGGGAACACCTTAATGAGCAGCGGCAAAGGCAGGCTTTTTGTTATATCGGCGCCATCCGGCGCCGGCAAAGGTACTGTTATCAACTATCTCATGAAGCTTTGCCCGGAACTTGTTTTGTCTGTTTCCGCAACTACCAGAGCGCCGCGTCCGGGAGAAACGGACGGCGAATCCTATTATTTTGTATCGCATGAACGCTTCCAGGAGATGATGGACGAGGGCGAATTCCTGGAGCATGCCGAATATGTCGGAGAGTATTACGGTACGCCGAGAAAACCTATACTTGAGCATATCAAAAACGGTAAAAATGTTTTATTGGAAATCGAAGTGCAGGGCGCTAGGCAAGTTATGGCGCTGAAACCGGATGCCGTGACGATTTTCATTACCCCGCCTGATATGGCGGAACTTGAGCGCCGTTTACGCAGCCGCGGAACAGATTCTGAGGCAACGCTTGACGCACGGCTTAATCGAGCGTATCAGGAGCTCATGGAGAAAGACTGCTACATGTACACTGTTGTCAACGATGACGTCGCTCGCGCGGCGGAAGAAATTTTATCAATAATTAATTCCCGGAAAGGATGATCAATATGCTTTATCCATCACTGGCTACCCTGCTCGATCAGGTAAACAGCCGATATCTGCTTGTTAACATCATAGCAAGGCGCGCGCGTGATATATCCGCAAATTATAATGAACGTGATGAATACCTTGAAGGTAAGCCTGTGTCCAGAGCCATCGAGGAGATTGCTACGGGAGAACTGCGCGTCACCATCAGTGAAGAATTGTAGGAAATGAGTATTGCCAGGATCGCTGTGTCGGCGGCGACATTTTCAATTGACAAACCATATGACTATATGATTCCTAATAGCCTGACAGCAAGTGCAGTTGTGGGCATGAGGGTAGTTGTGCCGTTCGGCCCCGGAAACAAAAAGAGCGAGGGGGTCATACTCTCGCTCACATCGGATAGCGGGCAAGAAAAACTAAAGTTCATTGATTCTTTACTGGATGAAACACCTGTGCTTGACAATGAAAACATCAAGCTGGCCCTTTGGATGAGCGACAGATTCTTTTGCACCGTGTTTGAAGCCTTGCGCGCCATGCTGCCTACCGGCATGTGGTATAAGGATGGTATCCGGCGTTCGGGCGATAAAACCGTGAGAACTGTCGTTTTGAGCTTACACGGCGAGGAAGCCGTTGAGCTAGCTAAACAGAGACAAATGAGCGCGCCGAAACAAACCGCTGTCTTACAGTTGCTGGCTATAACGGGCGAGATGGCAATGGGTGAGATATGTGAGATAACGGGTGCGTCGTCCGCAACTGTTAGAGCGCTTGAAAAACAAGGCATATTGTCTGTTGAGGACCGTGAAGTCTTAAGAAGGCCTGATATAAGCAAAACACATAGCATTGGACCTATCTCGCTCAACGATGAACAAAAATTGGCCTTCAGCGACCTGTCTTTATTATTGAGAAGCGAGAAACCCGAAGCCGCGTTGCTTTATGGCGTGACCGGCAGCGGAAAGACGATTGTTTACATTAAGCTGATTGAGGAAGCGCTTGCACTGGGAAAGTCTTCCATTGTGCTTGTACCGGAAATAGCGCTAACGCCGCAGGTCGTGAGCATATTTTCTGCTTATTTCGGCGATGCCGTAGCGGTGCTTCACAGTGCGCTCGGAGCCGGTGAAAGATATGACGAATGGAAACGGATCCGCTCCGGCGCGGTGAGGGTCGTCATTGGGACACGTTCAGCGGTTTTTGCGCCTGTGGAGAATCTCGGCCTGATTGTGATAGACGAGGAACAGGAGCATACATATAAGTCTGAAAGCAGTCCGCGCTACCACGCGCGCGATGTCGCAAAGTACCGGGTGACGCATTCATGCGCACTGCTGCTGCTCTCGTCAGCTACACCGTCGGTTGAGAGCATGTATAACGCAAAATCTGGTAAATACAAGCTTTTTCACCTGAAAAAAAGATATAATGAAAAGGAACTGCCGCCTGTTATATTAGCGGATATGAAACAGGAATTGAGAAACGGCAATGGTGGTTCAATAAGCTCAATATTGCGGCGCGAACTTGAAAGAAACATGCTTGACGGTGAGCAGAGCATACTGTTTATAAACCGTCGCGGCACAAATCCCCTTGTCGCCTGCGGCGAATGCGGCTTCACGTACGTATGCCGCCGGTGCAGCGTTTCAATGACATACCATTCCTCAAATAAACGATTGCTGTGCCATTATTGCGGTTATTCGCTTCCCGTCCCGGTCAACTGCCCTCAGTGCGGAGGTAAACTGAAATATGTCGGCGCCGGAACGCAAAAAATTGAGGAGGAACTCCTTGAGCTATTCCCCGGCATAAATATTATCCGAATGGATGCCGACACAGTATCGCGCCGAAATTCTCACGATAAGCTTTTGTCGGGTTTCCGTGATAAAAAGTCGCCTATTCTGCTTGGTACGCAAATGGTTACAAAAGGCCTGGATTTTGAAAATGTGACGCTTGTCGGCGTGCTGTCCGCCGACTCATCATTATATATGAATGATTTTCGCGCCTATGAAAAGACATTTGCTCTGATCACGCAGGTCGTGGGGCGTTCAGGCAGAGGGGGGAAGACAGGGAGAGCTGTCATACAGACGTTTACACCGGAGCATGATGTCATTAAACTTGCGTCAAAACAGGATTACAACAGCTTTTATGAACGCGAAATCGTTACCAGGCGCACTCTAGGCAGTCCGCCTGTCCGTGATTTACTATCAATGTCCGTATCCGGCGTTGATGAAAAGGCTGTGCTGTCCGCTTGCTCNACGCTGCAAGCCGCATTGATGAATTATTTCAGCNGCCATGGTGGTATAAAACTGCTTGGCCCGGCGCCCGCGCCAGTATCAAAAATCAATAACAGATACAGGTATAGGATTCTTGTCAGTTGTGAGAACACAAAAAACGTACGGGAAACGATTGCGCACACAATTCGGGAGTTTTCACGCGATAAACGCGGCAGGGGAATATCGGTGATCGCCGACGCTGATACGTATGACTGATCTAGGGAATAGGGAATAGGGGACGAAGGTAACGGGAGTAAAAGTATTGAGCCAGAGAAAGGGTATGTCTTAATTATGGCAATCAGGAATATATTGCGCGATGGAGATCCTGCGCTTTTGAAGAAGAGCCGCTTAGTGACAGATTATAACAAACGGCTCCACGAACTGATCGACGATATGCGTGAAACGCTGCTGGAAGCAAACGGGCTCGGCCTCGCTGCGCCGCAGGTCGGCGTGCTCAGAAGAGTCGTTCTGATCGTTGATACAAAAATCGAAACAGAGATGCCGGATGAACAGATCATCGAACTGATAAACCCGGAAATCATAGCAAAATCCGGCGAACAAAAGGGCAGTGAGGGTTGTTTAAGCGTTCCCGGCGTTTACGGGATCGTCGCGCGCCCGGAACTCGTGAAGGTCAAGGCGCATGACAGGAATGGCAAAGAATTCGAGTTGTGGGGCACAGAGCTGACAGCCCGTGCGATTTGCCATGAAGTCGACCATCTGGACGGCAAGATTTTTACAACTCTGGTGGAACGTTATCTCACAGAGGAAGAACTTGAGGCAATGGCCAATGAACATAAGCCCGAAGACGAGGGGTCCGGAAACGAGGAAAACGAGGTCGACGAAGCGTGAAAATTGTTTTTATGGGTACGCCGGCTTTTTCAATCGCGCCGCTCGAACGATTATTTCGCGACGGCCACGATA
>JGI24702J35022_10002911_pt1 | contig 10358 bp, 10 predicted proteins | sample TergutTh196P4_FD_35022 | JGI IMG/M metagenome (IMG submission 35022)
TGTACCATACGATACAACTCAACATAAAGATAAGTTCCGACTGTAGTATTCGAAATGATGATTTGTGCCTCTTTGTCAATTTCAACAACAACACACTGTTCTTTTGTTTTGAAAAAGAGACCTCCTGCTTTTATTTCTTTTATGGTTCTTTTCAAAGGGTATTCCTTTGCATCCATTTCAGCAAGAATTGCTTGCTCAAGCTGATCTCTCATACCGCCTGCTCCATCAAAAAGATAGCTCCAGCTTTCACCATGAAATTGTAATTTGCTTCCCATAATTTTTCTCCTCTAAGAAAATTTCCTTAATTACCTCCGCCCTCAAGGGCAAGGCTACCCGGCATAGCCGGATAATGTATATAAACAGCCGGTTTAGCCTCATACGAAGCCCTCCGTCCGCTTATTGCTTTTTACCTCTTTTTTGTCATTCCTCTTTTCCCCTTTCTTCATTGCTAATTACTACTTGCTATTTGCTCATTGTTAATTGTTCCCCGATCCTGCTCATTGCTCATTGTTAATTGTCCCCTATTCATTACTATTTGCTAAATAATAAATTTGTGACGCAGGCAGGATAATCTCCTTTATTTCCCTGTAAGCCTCTTTCTGTGCCGGGGTTTTGAACCGGTAAGTAAAACCTGCCGATAATTTATGGCTTAATTTATCATTTCCAATGCCGGTTGGGTTCATGCGCAAAGTGTAAGATATATCTATCGTATCTAAAAAGTTAATGCCGACGTTTATGACATTCCAGATAAATGCCGCAGCGGGAGAATCATAATTGGTGCATAATATGCCAATTCCGGTGCCTAGATATATACCGCCTTTGCCCCACCAGTAATATTGACCACTTTTGATTACGCCTGAGTAAAATAATGCGTAATTGAGATACGGGCATATATAATAACCCGCATTTTTTACTGCGCCTGCGCCGCCCATGTCTAGCCCGATTTCAAGGAACTGCCATTTAGCAGGCGAGAGGGTGCCAAAAACCGTGCCGATAAACCAGGGATTGGCAGTATTGAACATTTTGCTGTTTTTCGCTCTATCTTTATAACCTAAAAAAGCAGCGCTAAAGGAAGCCCCAATTGTCCACATGCGCGGCCCCCATTCGCTGCAATGGGAGAATGCTGTTTCAAGGGAAGATGTCCACTCCGGTATAGGCGTGTCGCTTTTTTCTCTGAAATATGCCCATGTTTGAGGAGGCGGCTCCGCATCAGGCTGCTCAACTGCAATGCCCGGAGCTTCGTTCCTGCTGTTTCCAGGCTGTGAAACTGAAGACTCAAAAACAACAGGCTGCATTGCTGCCATGTCCGGCGCATCGCTGACTGCCGACGGCGCGATTGACGGCTCTAAAACAGGCTGTTCTGCGATTTCAGCAACTGCATTTGCGGCAGGAGCCTTGCCCAGGTAGGCCGTCTCGAAAAACTGACTGGAAATGACAGGTACCTGCCTATTGCCGCTGACCTTTAAAACATCGCGTCCGGTGCGGGTAAATACTTCCATGACTTCAAGATCCGGATCTGTCAAATGATTCAAAAGCTGGCCGGTAAACAAGCCGTTGCGCCCCTCGCCGTCCTGAGCCTGCTGCCCTGCACTGGTTGCGTAGAAAACAATGCTTCCCGCCGGCAGGCCTGTGATTACCGCAAGCCCCCGGTTGCTGCTGCTTCGGTTCCACTGATAGGGATTATCCCGGCAGGCATCCAGTACTGCAATGTTCAGGAAATTTCTCGCATCGTTAAGAACATCAAGTGCGGCCTGCACCGGAAAAGCTTTATATTTAAATTGAGTATCATCGATGATTTTTGCATCTACGGGTATCAGATAATTTTCCCCGTTGTATTGTATTCCGTGTCCGGCATAATAGAAAAATCCGTAGGATTCTTTGGATGTATTAAGGCGGTTTTTCAGTAAGAACAAGGAATTTTCCATTTGTTCCAAAGTTCCGTTCACTACTTTATCAACGAAAAAACCCAGTTTTATAAGGACTTCAGCCACATCATCGGCATCATTCACCGGATTGGCAAGGCTGCCAAGGCCAGAGCCGGAATAATCGCTGTTGCCAATAACCAGAGCGTATTTTGGAGGCTCTGGATTCTGGGCGCACAGCAGTCCCGAAATGAGAACAAAGAGCAAAAGGGGAAAGGTTTTTTTCATGCCAACCGCTCCTTAATGGCCATTTATTTGCAATAAAACAAGTTCCGCTTGTCTGTGTTACCTATAGGAAACCAAATAATGCTGCTTTCCAATAGTTATACAAGAAACTCAATATTACAATAAAACATAACTATTTGTCAATATATAATCGATTAATTTAAATATTTCATAACTTTTAGTTAATGTTTACATAACTTGTCTCTAACTTCATTTGGCCTCTCGCTAAGGCATATATGCAATAGCCACGGATTTTCACGGATTCACACGGATTTTAAGAATTAAAATTTAAAATAATCAGTGATAATCCGTGGAAATCCGTGGCTTTTTAACTATAGCTTCAAAAGTTACCAAAGAGTTGGTTCGCTGCGGGAGAGGTGCGGGTTTTATCGCCAGATGCCAAAGCTCTGCGATTCAATAACACAGCATCCTTCATTCAGACTGCAATGCCCGATTGAATACAATTGCTTTGGGGTACCATGCACATCAAGCGGAACCTGAACGGCATTTGCGCCGGGGTTTACGGCAATAATGCAGGAGCCGCGCCGGTAAATAAAAGACCTGTCATCTGTGTCAAAGCCGGGCGCATGGAGTATCTGCAAGTTAGGCCTGGAATGTAAATCTTCCTCACTGTGCCGCAGGCGCAGCAGGGCTTTTACGGTATTTAAAAGCGACGAGGCATCTTTTTCCTGCGCCTCTACGTTAGGCGCCACTGGATCAACATCCAGCGGCAGGTAAAACTTTTCAAGGGGGGCGCTGGAAAAACCCGCATCGCAGCCTTGTTTCCACTGCATCGGCGTGCGGGACCCAGTCCGTCCATAAGCGCCTTCTTTTGTCGGCAGCCAGTAACAGTAGCGCATGCCAATTTCATCGCCGTAGTACAAAAAAGGAACACCGGGCATGGTAAAAATAAAAGCAAAGGCAAGGGCTGTTTCCCGCAGATCAAGCCCGTGGCTGATGCGGGGGGTATCGTGGTTGCCGGTAACAAGGCTGATAAATCCTTTGTCTTTTGAGGCCTCGTACCAGGGCATATACTGATCCAGAAACCGGCTTATTTTGCCGTTCCCGTCCTTTTTAAAAAAACTGTTGTTCTCTGCGCCGTTTTCCCAATCACGCACAAGGCTGCGGTAACCTGAGTTCCAGTGGTCCAGCAGAAAATCAACATGAAAACCTGCACCCAGTGACTGGGGCGGGTTGCTCCATTCAGCAACCAAAACCGCCTGGGGAAATTCTTCGTCCAGCATTGCCCGGATATTCCGCCAAATAGCGCTTGTGGCGCTTTTTTCCCCATCATCAAATTTTACCAGAGAATCGGCCATGTCAACACGGAAACCGTCGCACCCCCTGCCATTGTTTCCTGTAAGCCAGAAGCGCATAACGTCTTTTAACGCTTCACGGGTTGCGATGCAGTCGGGATGATCCGGCGGCAATTGCCATTTTTCTTTTCCGTGAAGGAAACCGTAATTCAGGGCGGGCTGGCATTTAAAAAAATTGATGATATAACAGCCGTCTCTTTCTGCTTCGCCCGCAATAAATTTAAGCCCTTCAATTCCCCAAAAATACCAGCTATCTGTCCATATATAGCGGTTTTTATATTCAGCAGGCGGATTTATTTTTTTACTTTCGATAAACCAGGGATGTTCTTCGGAAGTGTGCCCGGCAACCAAATCAAGAATTACCTTCATGCCCAGCCGGTGAGCTTCATCGAAAAGCCGGAAAAGGTCTTCATTGCTTCCGTAACGGGGAGCAGTTTTTTTATAATCGCGCACATCGTAGCCTGCGTCCTTAAAAGGAGAATCAAAACAGGGGTTAAGCCACAGGGCATTACAGCCAAGGTTTTTAATAAATCCAAGTTTATCAATGATTCCCTGAAAGTCCCCTATGCCGTCTCCGTTTGAATCATAAAAACTCTGAGGATATATCTCGTAAAATACCGCATCGTCTAACCATTCGGGCATAATCTGCTCCTTTGAAAAATAAAAAATATCACTATAAAATAAAACACTATAATATGCAGTGTAGGCATAAAAAAACCAAATATGCTGCAGAAAAGAGCAGGCATTGTTGAAGAATAAAGCGCCAGCCCCATGCGTTCGCGGAAATTCATCTGCGTAACATGCAGGCGGGAAAGTTTAAGAAAAAAAACAGCGCAGAGGTAAAAAATCAACTGAATTATCAATGTCTGTAAATATAAACTGATTAAAAAAAGCGGCAGGATATTTTCTCTGTACCCGTTTTGCAGCATAAAATCGTTAAATATTTTAACCGCATCTTCATCGCCTGCATCTTTCGGAAGCGCCGGTACGTTTTCACCGGGATTTTCTGTATAAAACGCAATCCTGCTGTTAAGCTGGTACGGCGTAAGGTTTATAATGCTGAAATCATTCGGAAAATTCAAGCATACCGTTAACAGCAATAAATGCACCGCCAGCCAAAGCCCAGATGTTTTGCGAATTTGTTCAACAAACTGCCCTACTCTATCCGCATCCTTCCAAGTAAAGGCTCCAAGCGTTACCGCTTTAAAATAATTTCTCATCATGTTACATTTTACATGTTTATAAATAAAAAGATACTGCAACAGCAGACAAACTCCTATGAAAAAAATACCCGCAAACCGGGCAGAACAAATGTACCCGAAAGACAGCCAGATGACCCAAGGAGTTTGTCGGACTTTGTCCAATTCGATGCAAAAAATCGTGCAAAAGCATGATTTTTACCGCTCAAACTCCGTAAGATGCCTCGTTTATCGGAGAATTTGCGGTTATTAGCCGGCGGTAAATAACCGTAAAATTCCACAAGTCTGACAGGCTCCTATTCTATAATTTCTGTTTGTTTTAAATTCCCTCTTGGTATAATGCTAAAACATGCCGATAATCTATTGACAAGTAATATTTTTTAAATAGAATTATTATTGTATGGAGGAATACGGATGACAGAAGTACTGTCCCAGGATGAAATAGACCAATTATTAACCGCTATAAATGCAGGAGACACCGAACCAGAGGATTTTAAACCTGCTGCCGACAGCCGCAAGATAAAAATTTACGACTTTAAGCGGCCCGATAAATTTTCCAAAGAGCAGATTCGTACCATCTCTATGATGCACGAAACATTTGCCCGTCTTTCCACTACCAGTTTATCGGCCCAGCTCCGTTCTGTGGTTCATGTGCATGTCGCATCGGTGGATCAGCTTACCTACGAAGAATTTATCCGGTCCATTCCAACGCCTACCACATTGGCCATCATTAACATGGATCCGCTTAAAGGCAATGCCATACTGGAAGTTGATCCTGCCATTACCTTTTCCATCATAGACCGGCTTTTTGGCGGCACCGGCGAAGGCAATAAATCCCAGCATGAACTGACCGATATTGAGCAGTCCGTTATGGAAGGGATAATTGTCCGCATCCTGGGAAACATGCGCGAGGCATGGACGCAGGTAATCGATCTCCGCCCCCGGCTTGGGCAGATTGACACCAACCCGCAGTTTGCGCAGATTGTGCCCCCCACCGACATGGTGGTGCTGGTAACCCTTGAAACAAAAGTCGGCGACATAGAGGGGATGATCAATTTCTGCATTCCCTACATTACCATAGAACCGATAATCGGCAAACTTTCAACCCAATTCTGGTTTTCCACTGCGCACCGAGCCGGTACTTCAGAAAACCTTACTGTGTTAAAAGACAAGCTGGAAACAGTAGATGTTGACGCGGTGGCGGAAATCGGACGGATCGACCTTCCTGTCCGCGAGGTGCTTTCGCTTCGCACTGGCGATGTCATCCGCCTGTACAATACCCGCATCGGCGATCCTTATTCGCTGAACATTGGCAGCAAACCTAAATTCCTGTGCCGCCCCGGAGTGGTGGGCAAAAAACTTGCAGTCCAGATTGTCAGCAAACTTGCGGATATGGGCCACGATGATTTCGAAGAACTTGATTCTGATGTAACGGAACTGTAATTTTTTCTGATTAACAAATTGTTCACAAATAATGCAAAAGCGTGTCAGAGGCAGGTCATGACTACGCTGTGAAGAAAATAGTCAGTCAAAAAATAACATAGCTTTTAGTTCGTGTTATGTGGACATTCACTATTTTATTAAGTCGTTCCATTTGTAGAATTGGATATAATCTTAAATCTTTCTATATACTAGGTTGAAAATTGAATTTTGGATGATATAAATATCATTAATATCATCTGAACGAAAAGCCAGCCAGTCTCCAGGGTTTCCGCACATATAACCTTCATTGTTCCAAGGGGTAAAAACCTTTGTGTTTTTAGAAAGCTGTTTGGCATAAATTTTAACTTCACCGCAGTTGACACATGGGCGGATATACTTTTCAATATTTTCAATGTGTCCTTCTCTGGTGTTTTTAACTGTAGGTTTATAATGGTATTCGGGTAGAAAATTAAGATTTGGTGTATATTCTCCGGATAAAACTAAATATGATTGTTCAAATTTTTCACGTTTTATTGGATATATTTCTTCTTTCAATCCAACCATTAAATAGGTGTTTTTATCTGAAATGATGTGAGCATCTCCTTCAAGCATACGGACTATCATTTCAACCCCTTCAGGAAATATATCTATTGTTTGTGCAAAACCAATAGGTATTTTTAATTTTTCATACTGTTCATAAACTGAAATATCTGGTTTATATATTCCACTGTAAATAAGATCGTAGTGATTAAAATATCTATTATAACGAGATGTTAAAAATACTAAAGGTGATAATCCGCTCCTGGAGATAAAATCTGCTGAAATGAAACCGCCTGCTTTATCATTATGACCGCCACCTGAGCCGCCGTCTTTGCAAAGATATGCTGCCAATTCATTTGCCATAATTTCTTTTACACAACTTCTTACTGAAAGTTTTATTCCGCCACTGACCTCGCAAAAAACGACACAACTGTCGATAGTATCCACCTCGAGTGCAAGGTCACTGACAAAACCCAGCATATTTGGATCGCATGGAGCTGTGTAAAACACAGCACTTCTTGTTGTAGGATCAACTTGACCGTTCATTAAACTTTTACTTGCCAGATTTAAATCTTCTAATGTTAGATTACAGTTTTTTAATTTTTTTATAAGGCTTTTATCAAACTTGATGCTATCCCGTAGATCTTTATCCAAAGGATGAGTTATTTCGGTTAAACCTCCTGTATCGGTATATAGACCATAATATAGAGCTGTAGAGACATTATTATACTTATCAAAATCGAACTCGCAATTTTTAAGTAGCAGCCATACGAGAGTGGAGCAACTACCTAAAAACGGTCGTATGTCGTTATATTTTACTAGCGGCATTTCAAGAATATGGTGGTCGATCATTCCAACTTCCGTTGCTGGCAGTTTTTTAACATTGCCTGCTCCATACTGACCGTCAACAACTAGAAGCAAAGTTTCCGGCTCCTGGCTGTAATCTATAGAAACATTATTTTTTGGAATAAAACGTGTTTTAATCTTAAGTTCGTCCATCATCATTATTAAATTCGACTTGGAAATAGGCGCAAAGCCGCTGTAAACAATTTCTGTACTTCTTTGGGATAATTTTAAATATTCTGAAATAGCATAAGCACAAGCAAGTGAATCAGCATCAGGATTATCGTGGCATTGGATAACAATTTTTTCAAATTGTTTTATTTGGTTTAAATTCATGTTCAACTCCTTTTATTATTTGTACATTTCAATAAATTATCATTTTTGTTTGCTGTTTTTTTCTGAATTGAATAACCAAGATTAATAATAACCCTAAGTGTTTCTAATGCCGTTGCTCGATCATAATTCTTTTCTGATTCAGGGAGTTCTTCATACGAAATAAGGTTCGGGTGTATTTTTTTAACTTCATCTCGCAGGGTTCCATGTGTCCAACCCTCTGCAATACGTCCGGCTGCCCAAACTTCATGCGTGTTTTTTGCTAAAACTTCACTCAATGCCATAATATCTTTCCTGAGTGTAATTTCTTTTGTATTAATTGGATTAGGTGTGTACAAAATAATTCTCCTATACGTAAACTTTTTCCCAGATACTGATAGCTTTTTGGCAAAATTTCCCTGTCTTTGCTATTTGTTCCAGTGTAATTAGTGTGCTTTTCATTTTTGAATAAAACACAGCAAGATTAGTTAATATTTTCACAGATTTGTCTTTTTCAAATATTTTCTCTCGTATATTGATACAAGACTTTATTGCAACAGTAGCGGTATATGTAAAAACTCCTATAAATAACATTTATTGGTATTCTCCTTTTTTTGTACTATTTATATTCAAAAACAGAACGCAACTGTTTTAATACTATGTGCTGCCTGCCGCTTTCATTTTCAAGTTTTGTAAGAAATGAACGAATTGTATTTTCAGTGATCTTTTTCTCAATTGGATCATCCAGATATTCAAGACTTTCAGCACAACAAAGATAATATTCTTCGCCAAAATGCTTAATTAAGTATCCATCGCTGGGATAACGCTGCTTGTAATACAAATAAAAAGTTTCACGTGCTTTTAATGCAAAGATAATATGTTGTTTTGCTTTTTCTATATCGTCAACTGCTTTAAAGCATTTAAATAGATCTCTATGAATATAACCTTCGTAGAGTTTTGCATAAACTGCTTCTTGTGGGTTTTTTTCGCTAATTTCGTTTAAACTTTGCAATGCCGAATAATTACATTCTTCTGCTTTTTGAATATATATATTTTTAAACTCCGATTCTAAATCATCATTCTGTGTAATAATATTATATAATAAGGCCAAACGGTTTAAACAAAAGTACTTAAACCACATATGAAGGTTTATATCTTGATTTGAAAAATCAAATTTTTTTTCGAACAGTGATTTTAACTCAGCAAAGGTATCAAATGATAACTTATCGGTAAGCCCATTAGATTCCTTGAATAATCGAGCATTGGCTTTTATTATTTGAATTGTAAACTCCAACGCATTTGATACCGGCACTATTTTTTCAATAAGTGAAATAAATTCATCCTCTTCCATGTAATAATAGCATACTTCAATACAATGCAACAAATAGTGTGCAAGTTCAATTTCAGAATATACTGGATTGATTGTATATGTGTTTAAAACTCGTTTCATTTCAGGCCAGCGGCTAAATATTTCAATTTTATTTATCTCTATTGGGCGAGATGCTGTCTCGAAAAATGTATTAACAATTTCCTGAGTTATTTGCTCTGAGGTTTTATTTATATTTATAATTTCATTTGCCCAAATTCCTGAAAGGTCACTGGGAAGGTTCTTTTGCGATTCACCAATTAGAAAAACATGCAGTTTTCGTGGATCCAATTTTGCTGTAAGATATCCCCATTCAAACATCATATTGTTACTAAAAACACCAGTAGACTCTCTGTTTTTACTTTCAGCTAAAATAATGGCGCGAGTACATTGGTTAATTTGGGAAAAAATTTGTGTGCCGATATACATATCTGTGGGAGTCCCTCCTCCGACAATTCCGTCAAAACCATATTCTTTTAATTTTAAGCTAACGCTGTCAGCAAGTGGTTTATTCCCGCCCCATGCTATGAATACTTTTTCTAGAGACTTTGACATAACATATTCCTTGTAATCTCAATTATTTATTTATTCTAAACTGATTGGAAGGTACAATATATTAATATAAAAGTCAATCAGTCAGTAACAAGATACGAGTTACATTAACCAGTAATTCTCCATTTCAAAATTAACCACCTGCCTGTGCAGGCAAGCGAACCAAACAAACCCACACGAACCTGTTGTTTATAAGCGTCAATTAAACCACACCGATGCTATAATAAAAAAGTGCATTAAATTTCCAATCATCAATTAATTAAACCTGAATCATTATAAAAATCCCATAATTCCTTATACTACAAAGAATAAACATAAAAACAAAATCTCCTAACAGGTAAAAAAATTGACCATGTTTTTTTTGTGTTATAGTTTAATTACAACAAAAAAACACACAAGGAGAACGCGGCCCCTTAAATAAAGTTACCAAAGAGATGGTTCGCAGCGAAGCAGCGCTCAGGCTTGTCTATAACTTCAAACTAAAGCCGCACTTGGTGGCATTGGATGTCAAATGCACACGGATTTTTACGGATTATAAGGATTTTCACGGATTTTAAGAATGAGTCCCCTCCGAAAAGTCTTGGAAAATTTGACTCCCTCCCGGAAAGGGATTAATAACTACCGGCGGACACAGGATGAAACGGGTTCGCGCAACTCTAGG
>JGI24702J35022_10002912_pt1 | contig 10357 bp, 12 predicted proteins | sample TergutTh196P4_FD_35022 | JGI IMG/M metagenome (IMG submission 35022)
ATAAAAGTGACAAGCCCCTTTTTTCCCTCAAAAGCATTTGATATTTTGTTTGCATTATTCGTATTCGCTTTATTCATGCAGATCCACTCCTTTGAATCTTGCAATTGACACAACATCCTTGTCTCCCCTTCCCGAAAGGGTGACGACGATGATTTGATCTTTCTTCATTTCAGGCGCAAGTTTTCGGGCGTAAGCCAAAGCATGAGCACTCTCAACCGCCGGAATAATGCCTTCCGTCCGCGACAAATATTCAAAAGCATCGACCGCTTCTTGATCCGTTATCGGCACATAAACAGCGCGTCCTATGTCAGAAAGATAAGCATGTTCCGGTCCGATTCCGGGGTAATCAAGACCCGCAGAAATAGAATAAACGGGGGCAATTTGCCCGTATGTGTCTTGGCAAAAATATGATTTCATCCCATGAAAAATGCCGACCGTACCGTTTGCCATCGTTGCCGCATTTTGGGGATGATCGACACCAAGACCGGCTGCCTCACAGCCGATCAGCTGCACTTCTTTATCCTCGATAAATTCATAAAACGATCCGATCGCATTGCTTCCGCCGCCGACACAAGCGATGACCGCGTCAGGAAGCCTGCCCTCTGCTTTCAAAATTTGCTCTTTTATTTCCTTGCCGATCACTTTTTGAAAATCCCGAACCATCATCGGAAAAGGATGCGGTCCCATAATCGACCCCAAAACATAATGCGTGTCAGCCATCCGTGACGTCCATTCACGCATCGTTTCGTTTACGGCATCTTTAAGCGTCATCGTACCGCTTGTTACCGCATGGACTTTTGCCCCAAGAAGCTCCATCCGAAATACGTTAAGAGCCTGCCGCTCAGTATCTTCTTTTCCCATGAAAATGTCGCATTCCATATTCATCAATGCAGCAGCAGTCGCCGTTGCCACGCCATGCTGTCCGGCACCGGTTTCGGCAATCACTCGTTTTTTCCCCATTTTTTTGGCAAGCAAAACCTGCCCAAGCACATTATTGATTTTGTGGGAGCCGGTGTGGTTTAAATCCTCGCGTTTCAAATAAATTTTAGCACCGCCGAGGTCGTCTGTCATTTTTTCTGCAAAATACAAAAGCGACGGGCGGCCGGCATAATTTTTAAGCAAATCCGCAAGTTCCCTCTGAAAGACAGGATCGTCCTTGTAAAACAAATACGCCGCTTCCAACTCTTGAACCGCCTGCATCAGTGTTTCGGGAATGTACTGCCCGCCGTATTCTCCAAATCTTCCTTTTTTCTCAGCCATTTCTGATTCTCCTTACGATTGATATGATTTTTTCAATTTTTTCGCCGTCTTTGAGACCGTCCGTTTCAACGCCGCTGCTTATGTCCACGGCAAACGGATTTGTTTTTTGAATTGCCGCTTCGATGTTTTCAACATTCAACCCCCCTGCCAAAAAGAAAGGCTTTTTTGTATTTCCAATCAAACGCAGATCAAAACTTTCCCCTGTCCCTCCGGTTTTATTGTCAAGCAAAAGATAATCCGCACAAGTGTTTTCCCATCTTTGAACATCGCCTGCGGCGGTGACGGATACGGCTTTTATAATCGGATTCTCACACATTTCTTTCATTTTTTCAACATATTCTTCAGTTTCATTTCCATGAAGCTGGATTATTTCAATAACATCGGATCGGATAAGTTCCATAATGCTGTCAATCGGCTCATTGACAAAGACGCCGACCGGAATAATGTTTGGCGACAGCCTTTTTCTCAAATCCGCCGCTTGATCGGGTGTCACCCTTCGGGGACTTTTGGCGAAGACAAAGCCGATATAATCGGGACTGAAGGCATTGACCGCCTCAATGTCACACATCCTTGACAATCCGCAGATTTTAATTTTTACCAAAAGTCTCGCCCCGTAGTTTTTTTAACGCCGCCGCCTTATCGGAACTGCACATCAACGTCTCGCCGATAAGCACAGCGTCTGCACCAATTTTTCGCATCCTATCAACATCGCCAGGCGTTTGTATACCGCTTTCCGAAACAAATATCTTATTTTTCGGAACAAGTGGACGCAGACGCTCACTTGTTGCAATATCCACTTCAAATGTTTTTAAGTTTCGGTTGTTCACGCCGATTATTCTTGCACCCGCATTTAATGCCGCTTCGACTTCTTCTTCAGTATGCGTTTCAACCAAAGCGGACAAACCAAGGGCATGTGCGGTTTTGATATATTCAGCCAACCGGCAATCATCCAATAGGGAACAAATGAGCAAAACCGCACTTGTTCCCAATATTTTGGCTTCATATATCATATATGCGTCCACAACGAAATCCTTTCTCAGCAGCGGGAGTGAAACAGACCCCGAAATTTCGCTCAGATAACGATCATCCCCTTTAAAATAAAAAGGTTCGGTCAAAACCGAAATCGCTGCCGCACCGGCCGCCTCGTAGTCCGCCGCAATCTGCAAATAAGGAAAGTCATCTGCAATGATGCCTTTTGAAGGTGACGCTTTTTTAATTTCGCAAATAAAGGCGATGTCATCCCCTCGTAATGATTTTTCAAAAGGGAAATCCTGTCCGCTGTCCATTTGGTTTGCCGTTTCAATTATTTTATCCATGGGCAGGATTTTCTTTTTACCGTCGATACGCTCTTTTGTCCGCAAGGCGATTTCATTTAAAATGTTCAATGCAACTCTTCCTTTTCTTTTTTTCCTTTTTTCCCTTTCTTTTTTCCTCTTACTGACTTTCGTTTGAGTACCGTATAAATTCATTCAGCTTATCCATTGCCCTTCCACTGTCTATGATTTCCTCGGCAACGCCGACAGCGATATCGATTGTTTCATATTTGCCGGTGATGTAAAGAGCAGCTGCGGCGTTCAAAACGGCAGCATCGCGCTTTGCCCCCTTTTCTCCGTTTAAAATGGAGCGGAGGATGACAGCGTTTTCAGCAGGCGTTCCGCCGACAAGCTCGGACTTGTCACATCGTTTAAAACCGAATTGCTCCGGCGTGATTTCATAAGAGCGCAGCCAACCGTCTTTGACTTCACACAATGTTGTCGGAGCGCTCATGGATATTTCATCCAAACCGTCATTTCCATACACAACCATCGCATTTTTGACGCCGAGATTTGAAATAACCCTTGCAAGAGGCTCAACTAATTCTTTGTCATAAACGCCCATAAGTTCCATTTTCGCACCCGCCGGATTCGTCAGCGGACCGAGAATATTAAAAACGGTGCGGATTCCAAGTTCGCGTCTGACAGGTGCGACATATTTCATAGCGATATGATAATTTTGTGCAAACAAAAAGCAAATCCCGATGTCTTTTAACAACTCTGCACTCTTTTCAGGTGGTATGTTGATATTGACGCCCAAGGCTTCTAAAACATCAGCTGCACCGCATTTGCTTGACGCCCCGCGGTTCCCGTGTTTTGCCACAGGAACGCCTGCTGCTGCTGCAATAATTGCCGCCGTTGTGGATATGTTAAACGAGTGCGCTCCGTCTCCGCCTGTGCCGACGATTTCAAGAGCGTCTACATCATGAAGCAGCCGAATGCAGTGCTTTCGCATTCCAAAAGCGGACGCCGTGATTTCGTCAATCGTTTCGCCCTTTAAGCTGAGGGCGGTCAGATACGCACTCATCTGAACCGGCGTTGCGTCGCCGGTCATAATTTCGTTCATCACCGCTTCAGCCGTTTCGTAAGACAAATCTTCTTTTTTTGAAAGGGAAAGTATGGCTTCTTTAATCAATGTCGCCGCCTCTTAAAAAATTTTTGACAATTGTTTCTCCGTCAGGCGTCATAAAAGATTCGGGATGAAACTGCACACCAAATATCGGATAGTCTTTGTGTTTGACAGCCATGATTTCACCATCATCGGTTTTGGCGATAACTTTTAATTCATCGGGCAGCGTGTTTGAGTCTGCCGCCAGCGAATGGTACCGTGCAGCCAAAATGACAGGCGAAAGTCCTTTGAATAAAGGATCGTTGATCTCAACACTGATTTCTGATGCTTTGCCGTGCATAAGTTTTTTTGCATATGTGATCGTGCCGCCAAAAGCCTCGCATATTGCCTGATGTCCGAGGCAAACGCCTAATATCGGAATTGTTTTTCCAAGCTTTTGTACCGCTTCGATACAGATTCCCGCATCCGAAGGTCTTCCGGGTCCGGGGGAAATCACAATACATTTGGGGGCAAGCGCCCGTATTTCTTCAACCGTCATTTCATCGTTTCGGATGACTTTCACATTCGGATGAATTGATCCGATGAGCTGGTATAAAATATATGAAAAACTGTCATAATTGTCAATTAAAAGGATCATCAGTCAATCCCTCCTTTAGATTGCAGCAGTGCATTTAAAACCGCTTTCATCTTATTCTCACACTCTTGGTATTCCGATTCAGGAACGCTGTCTGCAACAATGCCTGCTCCTGCGCGTATGAACACTTTTCCGTTTTTCTTATAGGCGATTCGAATTGCAATACAGGTATCCATGTTGCCCGTAAAATCAAGATAACCGACGGCTCCGCCGTAGATTCCGCGTTTGTTGTTTTCAAGATTGTTTATGATTTCCATGGAGCGTATTTTAGGTGCTCCTGAGAGTGTTCCTGCGGGCANGACGGCGTTGATGGCGTCAAGTCCGGTTTTGCCATCAAGAATCTCGCCGCATACGGTTGAGCCGATGTGCATGACATGTGAAAAACGAAGGATTGACAAATATTTTTCAACATAAACACTACCGATTTTGCTTATTTTGCCCAGATCGTTTCTTCCCAAATCCACCAGCATATTATGCTCTGAAAGCTCTTTTTCATCGGAAAGCAAGTCTTTTTCAAGGGCAGCGTCTTCTTCATCGGTTTCGCCGCGGCGGCGCGTACCTGCAAGCGGAAATGTTGATAATTTTCCGTCCTTCAGTTTGATCAATGTTTCGGGTGACGCCCCTGCGATTTCAATGTCGGTGCCTCCGAGGTAAAACATATAGGGGGAGGGGTTTGTCGTTCGAAGCGTCCGGTATGTATCAAGCAGGCTTCCTGCAAAATCCACTTCCAGCCGATTGGACAGTACCACTTGGAAGATGTCGCCCTCTTTGATATGCTCTTTTGCTTTGACCACCATTTGGCAGAATTCTTCTTTTGTAAACAACGCTTTAAATTCGGAATAGATTTGTGACGGCTGCTTTTGAATCGGAAGTCCGCCAAGAATCATATTTTTCATTTCTTTGAGTTTTGCAATGCCTTTTTTGTATTCGTTTTCCAAATCGTCTGTTTTTACATTGACGATTAATATGATTTTTTGTTTGTAGTGGTCAAATGCGATCACTTTATCAAAAAGCATCAAATCCACATCGTTAAACCCTTCGTTGTCTTCCGCATCCAGTTTTAGAGTGGGTTCGCTGTATTTGAAATAGTCGTAAGAAAAATAACCGACAAGTCCTCCCGTAAACGGCGGCAAAGAATCGATTTTAGGGCTTTTGCATTCATCTAAAATTTTTTGAATGTAGGGATTTGGATCTGTCGTCTCAAACTGTTCAGACTTTTCAGACCCATTTAAGCGGAGTGTCATCATGCCGTTAAAACACGTCATTTCCAATGTCGGGTTGTACCCCAAAAAAGTATATCTTCCCCATCTTTCCTTATCTTCCGCACTTTCAAGCATGAAACAGTGATTGTCATTGTTTTTCAATATTTTAAGTACCCCTATCGGTGTTATGATATCGGAGTACATTTCCATACTGATCGGCAATATTCGGTACTTTTGTGTTTGAGCAATAAGTTTTGCTTCTTCGAGTGTCGGCTTAAATATAATTTCAACTCCTTGTCTGTTCATTAACAATGTCTATTTTAATTCAACAATGAACAAATATGTACAATCTATATAAATTTTCTGATTCGAAGAAGTATTAAAAACCAACAGGGATTGGAGATGGTAAACGCTCCCCCTTCAGATTTTTTTGTTGAAAATCGGAAGAAGCGAAACAACATTTTACTTAAAATCGGAAGAAAAGAAACACCATTTTACTTAAAATCGGAAAGAAACGAAACATCATTTAAATCATATTAATAAAAGTGGGGGTACCATTTTCAAAAATCATCAAACAGATTTAATAAAAAATTGTACCCCCGTTTTTTAATTAATTCAAGAAAAGAGATGTTTCATTTTGTATCATTTCAAAATGGGATCAGCGAGTTATTTTCTTTTTCTTTTTGAAAAAACTCTGCTTAACAACGACAGTAGCAAGCCTTCCTGAATTGAATATCTTCTTTTGAGCTTGGGGAGAATCGTTAAAGGAGTCCGTTTCTAATCCGTTTTGGCTGCTTGAATCCATGTTTTTCCCTCGTTAAAGTAGCGAAATATGTATCATATAAGTTAATAAACAAATCAAATAAATAAGTATGGCCCGAATTGTTTTTCATGTATATCATGACGTTTCGTGTGAAGCCGACTCAAAGAAAAATAAAAAATAGTATCCCCGCACATAACATATTATTGGTGGGAAAAAATGATTGAATATGGAATTTTAACGGAAAATGACCTTTCTTCATTACTCGACTTGTATAAACAACTCAATCCCGATGCCGACATAACGACCGTCGCTGCCGCAAAAAGCGTTTGGGAACAAATCAAAAATCAAAACATAAAATACTTTACCGCAAAAGATAATGGAAAAATAATCGCCGCCTGTTATGTCTGCATTATCCCCAACCTGACCCACGGCGGAAAATCAATCGGATATATTGAAAATGTAATTACAGATATTGAATACAGAAGAAAAGGTATTGGAAAAAACATAATAAAAAACGCAATCGAATACGCAAAAGAACAAAATTGCTATAAAGTGGTATTGCAAAGCGGAAATCAAAGGACAGAGGCACATGTTTTTTATGATTCAATCGGATTTGACGGCGGATCAAAAAAGGCATTTGAAATGAGATTTTGAAATGATTTTGAAATGATTTTGAAATGAAACTTTGAAATTCAATCTGAAAAATCCATTTGTATCTTGCAAGAAAAGAGCAGAAATGAAATGCTGATAGAAAACGTAAGATACACCCTTTTCAAAAAAATATTATACATTATGAGCATATTTATAAGTTGAACAAACTGCGGCATTGCCAATGGATAGGGACGTGTAAAATAAAATTTTGCTGCAAAAAGGACGCCGAAAATGAAAACCATTGATGAACAAAGCAAGGAAAAAGCATATTCACTTTTCGACAGCTGTGCGATTCATCATCTCGAAGTCGGAACCGTTTCCGGGCTTTGCCAAATCCATAAATACCTGTTTGACGGCCTTTTCAATTTTGCCGGACAAATAAGGGATAAAAACATTTCTAAGGGAAATTTTCGTTTTGTAAGCCCTTTATACCTTTTTGAAATTCTGCCAAAAATCGAGCAAATGCCTGAAAATACGTTTGAAGAAATCCTTTCCAAATATGTGGAAATGAATGTTGCACACCCGTTTATGGAAGGCAACGGAAGAAGCGGACGAATTTGGCTGGATTTGATGCTGAAAAAAAATCTGAAAAAATGCGTTGACTGGTCACAAGTTGGCAAGCAGGCGTATCTCTCCGCCATGGGGCGCAGCCCCGTCAACGATCTTGAAATCAGGGAATTGTTACGCTCTGCCTTAACCGACAAAATCAATGATCGGGGAATATATATGAAAGGCATAGACCGTTCATATTATTATGAAGAAGAAGGAAATGATAAGGGCGATTAATGAAACCGAGATCGAAACGATAGGGGTTTTATAAAACAATGTCAGAAGCTGAACACATGAATTAAACGATAAGCGGTTAAAAACATGAACAATCCCATTTATACCATCAGTACAAAAACCATTGATTTGATTGCACGCATTGCTGAAAAACTTGGTGAAATACAAGGGTCAGGTATGTACAGCCGCAATTTGCGTCTGCGAAAAATCAATCGTTTGCGCTCTATTCAATCCTCTTTGGCTATTGAAAATAATGCACTCTCTTTGGAGCAAGTCACCGATATTATTGAGGGGAAAAGGGTTTTGGGATTGCCACACGAGATTCAAGAGGTTAAAAATGCGTATCAAGCATATGAACATTTACTTGAATATGATCCTTATAAAGTGAAAGATTTTCTTAAAGCGCACCGGTTTATGACCACCGATTTGGTTAAAGATGCAGGGCATTTTCGTTCACAAGGTGTTGGCGTATTTGCAGGCGATCAACTTGTTCATGCCGGAGCAACCTATCAATTTGTACCGCAGCTGATGACAGACTTGTTTGCGTGGGCGAAAAAAACAGATGTGCATCCACTTATCAAGAGTTCTGTGATGCATTTTGAAATTGAATTTATCCATCCGTTTATGGACGGAAACGGACGAATCGGGCGACTTTGGCAAACCCTAATTCTTTCAAAATGGAACGAACTTTTCGCTTGGCTTCCTATAGAAACGGTTGTTTATGAAAACCAACAAGGGTATTATGATGCTTTGCAAACGGCAGGAAAAACAGCAGATTCTGAAGTTTTTATTGAATTTATGCTCAATGCCATTTTGCAAGCATTGGAAGAACTGCCAAACAGAAAAATTACCGATATATTTACCGATATAAATACCGATAAACTTTCAAAAACCGAATTGGAATTTTTGGAACAAATTGTAGGTTATCTTGATAAAAACGATGAAATAACAAACTACCGTGCCCGGTTGCTCACCAACAAATCGGATGTCAGCGTCAAAAAATATTTTGCCAAATTTGTGGAAATCGGTTTACTGCAAGTTGAGGGAAATAATAAGGGCAGAAAATACAGAATCAACAAAAGATGAATGCACATTTGTTATTCGGGTCACTGAATTTTAACTGTGTTGGAAGAAGAAAAATAACATGAAAACAAAAATAACCGCCAACTCCGGCTTTAAACTCAGAAAATGGAGTGAAGCCGACCTAGACAGTTTGGTAAAGTACGCCAACAACCCAAACATTGCAAAATGGCTGACAAACAAATTTCCGCACCCATACACACATGAAGATGGAAAAGCCTTCCTGTCAATGATTGCAGACGACGACCCCGTAAAAGTATTTGCGATAGAAGTAAATGGAGAAGCCGTCGGTTCGATTGGAATTTTTCCTCAAACAGATGTCCATGAGAAAAATGCCGAAATGGGTTATTGGTTAGCAGAGGAATATTGGGGGAAAGGAATTACCCCAAAAGCCATTTTGGAAATTGCCGCTTATGGATTTCAGACATTTGACATTATTCAAATATTTGCCCGTCCTTTTTCTACAAACCTGAAATCACAGCGTGTTTTGGAAAAAGCAGGATTTGTATTTGAAGCACGAATCAAAAACGCCTTGTTCAAAAATGGAGAATTTATGGACGAAATGATATATGTAAAGCGAAACGACTGACCTGAAATATGCAGTCCATTCAATAAGAAGGGAAAGAGTATGTTTAATGAAATTTGCATTTATGAAGCGAAAATTGAGAAACAAGAAGAAATAGAGCAGCTCATGCGGGAAGTTGCAGAGTTTTATCTGACGCAGCCCGGAGTAATTGAAGTCAAATACATTAAAAGAACACATAGGCAAAAGGATTTCAATTCGGTTAAAGCCGGGGAACCCCCGCTTAGGTTGACCAGACAAGTTGAAAAAGTGACATATGTCTTGTATTTGGTTGTAGAAAACGAAGAGGCTCATGCCAGGCTTGCAAAACCGGGTCTGGAAATGTTTTATAAAAGATGGACCCGCTGCTTAACAACGATGCCTAAAATCATCTTAGGAGAAAACATTGTTTAAAAGAATATTTGAAAAGAATAAACCAAGAATGTAAGGGGGTTTGGCATAATGGTAAATCAAACAGACACAAAATTCATTACACTGACAAAAGAAAATATCGGTAAAGAACACATTTGCTGTGCCTTTTCGGACAAGAAATGTGCAAAAAGCTACGAAGCAAAAAAAGAATGGCTAAAGAGGGAATTTGATAACGGTTATGTCTTTCGCAGGCTTGATGAACGGGCAAAAGTCTTCATCGAATACGGTCCTGCCGAAAAAGCGTGGATCCCGGTTGACGCCCCGAATTATTTAATGATCAACTGCTTTTGGGTTTCCGGGCAATACAAAGGAAAAGGCTACGCCAAAGCATTGCTTCAAACAGCCATTGACGATGCAAAAGCACAAGGCAAAGACGGGCTTGTCACGGTCGTTGGAACGAGCAAATTCCCCTACATGAGCGACACAAAATGGCTTTTAGGACAAGGATTTACTGCCGCAGAAAAACTGCCGTATGGATTTAGTTTGCTCGTTTTGAAATTGAACCCGAAAGCAAAAGATCCGTCGTTTAAAAAATCCGTACAAAGCGGAGAATGTTTGGAAAAAGGCTTGGTCGTTTATTATACCAACCGCTGCCCGTTTACGGAATA
>JGI24702J35022_10002913_pt1 | contig 10354 bp, 10 predicted proteins | sample TergutTh196P4_FD_35022 | JGI IMG/M metagenome (IMG submission 35022)
CCGCCAGAGGCGGGCGGGAACTACTTATTGACACGACCGCGTGATGCACAAATGGCAATTCAACTATGGAGAAATTGTCGAAAATATTTCATGAGGTTTAAGATGTTTTGGAATAAAAAGAAATTATCAAAACTATATTTTGTGTCGATTGGCGCAGGTATTAATCAGATACCCCTTATCAAAGAGGCAAAGAGGTGTGGTTTTGAAGTAATTGCCATTGATATGAATTCTTCTGCTCCGGGGTTTTATTACTGTGATTTGAAGATCCAAGAATCAATTGAAGATTATGAAAGTATATTCTTAAAATTAAGTGAGATGTTAGTTGACGGAAAAATCTCTGCAATTATGACTAAATCATTCGGACCTGCAATAGTCACAACAGCATTTCTTTGTGAAAAATTCGGTTTTTCGTTTTTACCTTTTTTAGAAAGTATAAAATTTCAGGATAAAAAAATCAGAAAAAAAATTTTCATTCAAAATGATATTGCAGTACCGTCTACAATAAACATTACATCTAAAACAAATATATCAAAATTAAAAGAAAATATATTTCCTATTATAGCTAAACCGATTGATGGTCATGCAAAGATAGGTATTAATCTTATTAATAATCATGGAGAATTAAAAAAATTTATATCATCTCATAGCGTAGAAAAATTTATTTTTGAGCATTTTATCCCCGGCGATGAAATTATATGCGCAGGTTTTGTCCATGAAAAGAAATATTACCATATATTAATGAGTGATAAAAAGACAACTCCGTTGCCATATTTCTCTGATATACTCCATGCTACTCCGTCTAAATATCAGCATTTGGTTAATAAGACAACAGAAATAGGTGCAAAAATTGCAGAGGCTTTTAACATTGATACATCGCCCATGATTATGGAATTTAAAGTAGATGCAAATGAAAATCTCTATCTTCTTGAAGCTGTCCCTGAATTCGGAGGAGAATTTATTCCCGATGTTATGATATATGCAGCAACCGGTTACAACTATATAGAAAATGCTATCAAAGCTGTGTCAAAAAATAATTTTAAATTACCGTTAAAAGTAATTGTTAATAATGCAGTAGTTGTTAAATATATTTCAGGAACCGACGGTGTACTAACATCATGCAGTACGGATTCTGTAAATAAAACAAATGATATTATTTTCACAAGAATTTTTAAACATATCGGAGATAAAGTATCTCTTCTTAAAACAAATCATGACCGCATTGGAGTTGTAATAGCAACAGGTAAAACAGTTGAACAAGCTTATGAAAAAACAGTTCTTGCAGAAAAGGAGATGGATATAAAGATTAAGGCAATTGAAAAACGTTAATGATTAATGTTATTTTTTTGCCGAAACAATCCAATGAGAAATGATCTTACCTGTATCGCCAATAATGCTCCTTTCAATCCATCCATAGCTGAAACTACCGAATGGATTAAATAATCTATTTATTTCCGATTCATTAAAAAATGAGACTACTGTTCCGGATATATCATCAAGTCCTGTTTTCCATGTATTATTTCCAAGATCGATCCCTGTTTTAAGATATGTATCATTATCCCTGCGCAATGTAGCAAAGAGTTCTCCATCTTTTTTCATAATCCTTCTTATCTCATTAAGCATGACATGAGTTTCATCTTTAGATGAATAATGGAGAGAACCCCAAGCAACTGTAATGTCAAATGTATTATCTTTAAACGGCATTCTTCTGTTTTCGCAGTTTATTATATTTTTAAGATTAAGACTTTGGCATAATTTTAAAGCATTCAAACTATAATCGGAGCCATAAACTATTTCAATACCGGATTCTTTCAAGAGTGCAATATGCCTGCCGCTCCCGCATCCGATATCAATAGCAGCCAAATCTTTAATTGATTCCGGTCGATTTATTTTGTTGGAAATTAATCTTACTAAATTCTCATCAGGATAGGATAGGATGGATTTTTTTTCATTATAGTGGTCATTCCAATCATTTTTTTTCATTTGATAATTTCAATCCCCAATCATTAAATCCAAATATTTATCCGTAAATCCGTTATCGGATTTAAAATAAATCTTCATCCATCTCGGCGGTTCGGAGGCAGGCGCAAGATCTGCCCCTGCGGTATAATTTATTATATCGCTTTGCAGATCAAGCTCATACTTCCATAATCTCCATATTGTGTGGTATCTCATATAAAGCTTATTATCTGTAATTCGCCACTGTACAGGCATCATTGTTGATGTGCAATCGGAATCCCCTTTGTTTTTACACTTATAGCGATCAATGAATTCCATAGAGCCGTCTTCTTTTATTTCTAATCTCATAGTTATATCATTATTTTCATACATTACAAAATTCATGTTGGATACGGATTCTTGAAGAACTCTATTGTAATTTTCAATATATCTTTGTTTCATTGTATCAATATCCTGAAAAGGGATCATTTTTCCTTTATTAGAAAAGGCTATTTCGGTTATTGCAGTTCTATCAGGTTCGGTTCCTTTATAATATTCATCCTCCATTGTGCGGAAATCTATTCTCTTAACTATATACTGAGTTTTTAAATCTACGCTTTGATATTCCATTGAGTCTTTTAGTGAAATGTAAACTAATACTCTTCCTTCACTGTCATCGTCTAATTTTACAATGCGTGACATTTTTGTTGGACTTTCCGCAGCTTTGTTATTTTGAACTGTTTCTTTTTTGTCAGCAACACTCTTTGTGCCTGTATTTTTTTTCGTTACGGGTTTTTTTGCTGCAGGTCTTTTCGTTGCAGGTTTTTTCTTCACAGAGTTTTTCTTTGTATCATTTTTTTTATTTATATTGTTATTTTCAGTCTTGTCTTTTGGGTCAGGTTTTTCGCCAAGTACCTGGGTATTTATTTTTTCCATTACTTTATCTAATTCTATTTTATTTGCACTTTTATCCTCATCAGCATATGTTTCTGATACATAGTAGAGTTTTATGTCAAAGCTTGTTATACCGCCGCTCATATAATCGTTAAAGTTTTGAACTATTTTTTCAGGTGTTTTATTTTCTTCTTTATTTTCCGGTTCTTTTTTATCTTCTATTTTATTATCCTTTTTTTCATCAACTTCGGTTTTTTTATTAGAATCTTTTTCTATATCACTGTTTTTTTCATTCTTTGGCTCATCTTGTTTTTCGGCATTCTTATCAGGCTTAATCTCAATTGTGTATAGTGTAATCTCAATATCTCTTAACCTGTTATTTTTTATAAATAGCTCTTTGCTTGTAGAGTTGCCGTTCATGATCATTATTTTATCCATAGTAACAGGATTTTCAAATTCCATTGAAAAATCAGAATAGAGCGCTGCACTTTTAGTATCTCCGTCAAATGCATTAAACGGCGAATCTAATACAGGGTCCCTCCTTTCATTAAACGGGAGCGGTTTCATAGAAATTTTTGATATGATTATACCATCTTCAGTTGCAGGATGAACCAATACGGGGATTAAAAATAACACTATAGTTAAAATATTTTTTTTCATAACGGATCTCACTTTATTCTTTTGATTTTTCCCGAATACTCGCGGAGTATTCTTTTTATATTTTTATCATAACATTCGTCAATATATACGCTGTAAAATCCTGCAGGAATTTCTTCACTGCTTAAGAGATTTCTCAGTGTAAGCTTTTTCCAAAAGAGATTTATCGTCATAAGAGAAGTAGACTTATTTTGATCTTTTATATATATGAAATATTCGCCATCATCTATCTTGGGTTTTACTCCATTGTTTAATTCTTCCATAAATCTTTCACAGCCATGAAAGGGTATTGTTGATGAGACATCGTTGTCGCCGTATCTTATAACTTTTTCAACTATAGTATTAAATTCATGCTGACTTAATGCGGATTTATTCAGAATTATATCTTCAAAACGCGAATATGCCGAAACAAAGATTTCACTATCCTTCATGTTGTCTCTATCCGTAAAGAGATACATTTTTGCATTATCCGATATAAATAACTGAGTCGTATTTCTGTACGACCTTACTATGACATATTCTCCCCATGGGAGTTTATTCTCCTGTACCCTTAGATTTAAAAGAGGCGTATCTCTGTAAGAGTTGAGATTAGCAGCCTCAAGGCATAAGCTCGTTATTATTATGAGAATTACTAATAGCTTTCTTTTCATCTACTATTACCTGTTTTAGTCTATCGGTTATATTTTAAATTATATAAATTGATAAACAAGAGAATATCATTACAAAAAAATTGTTGATAATTAAATTTGATAAAAGATATTGATATAGTTTTCAATAACAAAAAGTTAAATAGGAAATTATGAAAAAAATATCTGTTCTTTTTATTGTAATACTGCTAACAATATGTACTAACCACTGTAAAGATGAAGAAAAGCAGATTAATGAATTATCTTCACTAAAGTATAGAATAATTTATGAAACATTCGATAATAACAGCTTTGATATATGTATAATTAATGCTGACGGTACAGGCAAAAAAAAGATAACAAATACGCCCCATATTCATGAAATGTACCCTAAAGTATCTCCTGACGAAAAGATTATAAGTTATGTTGAAGATACGGGCAATGGAAGAGACAGAAAACGTGATCTATATATTATGAATTTAGACGGTTCTGGAAGAAGACTCATATCAAAAGACTCAAGAGAACAATGCTGGTCGCCCGACGGAAAGTATATTGCATTTGTTAAATCGGCATCTTCAAGAAGATTTTCTTTAGACAGTTGGTCTACTAAGGGATTGTACTTTTATGATATGCTCACAGGGGAAATAAGCGAGCATCAAAATAAATCCTTGGAACATCTATATGCGCTTGCATGGTCTCCTGACGGGAAATATATAACAGCTACGGTTTTGGGGGGAATGGGTTTTCGGCATACAAATATTGCTATTGAGTTTAAGGGGAAAAAATTTTTTTTACTCAACATTATAGGCTGCAGGCCTGAATTTTCACCTGACGGAAAAATGATCGGCTGGGGAAGATCTGATAATCTATTCAATATTGCAAAAATCGATCTGAGCAAACCTGTTCCTGTAGCGGATAAGGATAAGATTAATTTTCTTCAAGTGGATAAGGGAAGAAAGATATACCATTTGGATTGGTCGCCTGATGGAAAATATATTGCATTTTCATCAGGACCTGCGATAGGTGAACAACATGTGGGCGGTACTGCTAAAGGTTGGAATATATATATTGTTGATGTTGAGACTAAGAAATGGCATACTGTGACTACTGACGGGAATCAGAATAAAGAACCGGAATGGATACAATAAAAGGATAAAGATATGAAGAAATATATTTTAATAATACTTATAGGTTTACTAACAGCATCTTTTGTTTCATGTAATAAAAAAAGAATTACCGAGATTGCCGAGGTTAAGACATCATCTGGCATAGAGATGGTATTGCTTCCAGGCGGTGAATTTATGATGGGGGAGGGTGACCAAAAGAGAGGAGTAAAACTCTCGCCTTTTTATATTGATAAATATGAAGTAACTCAGGAAATGTTTAAGAAGGTTGAACTTCCCAATCCTTCGCATTTTAAGGAGGATAAAAATCCCGTAGAAATGGTCGCATGGGTAAATGCGGCAGTATATTGTAATGAAAGGTCGCTTGATGAAGGACTAAAACCGTGTTACAATGAAGATACCTGGGAGTGTGATTTTACTGCCAATGGTTATAGACTTCCTACTGAGGCGGAATGGGAATATGCTGCACGAGGAGGTTCCGGTGATAAATATTTTTTTGGCTCTGACCCTAAGTTATTAAAGGATTATGCGATATATAATAAAAATTCATCCGGTAAAACATCAAGAGTAGGTTCGCGCAAACCGAATCAATATGGATTATACGATATGTACGGAAATGCTGCGGAATGGTGTAATGATATTTTTTCACAGGATTACTATAAAAATTCTCCTTTAAATGAACCTAAAGGACCTAATGTCGGAGAAGGACGCATTATCCGCGGAGGTTCATGGATAGATTCCGAAGAGTCATTAACCTCATCATGGCGCGATAAGGATATTTCTATCAATGATGCGTGCGTACTTAAAGATACTATAGGTTTTAGATGCGTAAAAAGGGCGGATTAAATAAATAATGCTTTTCCATTCATGGACTTTTATTCTTTTTTTTGTTTTAGTTTACATTGTTTTTTCATTAAAAGAAAATTCTCTTTGGAAAAGAAATGTAATACTTGCAGCTTCATTTATCTTTTACGGCTATTATAATCCCCTATATCTTTTAATCTTATTGTGGGTAATAGTATTTGATTACTACATTGTCGCAGCAATGGGCAAGAGTAATAATAAAAAATTATTACTCCTTAGTATAATTAATGTTATTTTAATATTCTCTGTGTTTAAGTACTCGCATTTTATAATAAGTTCCATTAATGAATTATTCTATACGCTTGGGTTCGATTATTCCTTAGGCTCTCCCAATATAATTTTGCCTATTGGGATTTCATTTTTTCTGTTAGTTTCACTTGGCAATACAATTGATTTTTATTATGATAGAGTTGAAAAAGCAAAGAGTATATTTAATTACGCTTCGTTTTTATCGTTCTTTCCGTCTCTCATATCAGGACCGATTGAACGCGGTTACAGACTTTTGCCGCAGATAGAAAAATGGCCTAAGATAAATAAGATAAAGAAGGAATATATTTTTTCAGGCGTTTATCTTTTTTTATTAGGAGTCTTTAAAAAAGTCGGACTCGCAGATTACTTTAAACTATATGCGGATAGTATATTCGGAAATCCCTCAAACTTTACATCGCTTGATTTAATTTGCGGCGCCATAGCCTTTACATGGCAGATATACTTTGACTTTAGCGGCTATACCGATATGGCAAGAGGTATTGCAAAAACATTAGGCATTAACTTAATGGAAAACTTTAACCTGCCATATATTGCATCAAGCACAGGCGACTTCTGGAGGCGTTGGCATATAAGTTTGTCTTCATGGTTCAGAGATTATCTTTATATACCACTTGGCGGAAACAGAAAAGGCGAACTGAAAGAAGTAAGAAATATTTTTGCAGCAATGATTGTATCAGGGCTGTGGCATGGCGCTTCATGGAATTTTATATTCTGGGGATTTATTCATGGTACGATCCATTCCATGAGTAAAATTTTTCAGAAGATAAAGTATATGTCAAAAATACCTTTATGGGTTAAGAGAATTTTTGTTTTTATTATAATAGTATTTACATGGATATTTTTCAGGTCAAATAATATTGAAGACGGATTTATTTTTGTTGAGAGAATATTCTCTACAAATTTTACATGGCCGCAGATTCCGTTGTATATGACTTTTCTTATTTTTTTGTCATATATATTTCAATGGCTCAAAGAGTATAAAAAGATAGAGTTTATTGAAAATAAATATTTCAAAGTATTTGCATCATGTTTTATGATTATTTATATGTTACTATTAGTTTCAAACGGGCAGGGTGAGTTTATTTATTTTCAGTTTTAGTAGGGGCGAACTGTGTTCGCCCGCAATTGTCTCATATATGAATGTCTAAGATTATAATTATTGAATGTAATGAACAATGAATAAGACAAAATATATAATTATAACATTAATCGTTATTATCACAATAATAGCACTCAGCGCTTATATCCTCCCATTAACCACAAACTATAATTTTACCAAAAACTACAGAATACCTCATAGCAAGAATGAAGATTACTATCTCTACAAAATGTATTCAAAGCATATCGCATCCGACGACTATATACAGGTTATCGGAGATTCCGTAATATGGGGGCACTATGTTTCTGAAGATGATACTCTGCCGGCATACTTAAACAGATTCAGCAAAGATAAAAAATTTGCAAATATGGGACTTGAAGGGTCATATCCTATTGTAATGAATGGGCTGATTGAAAATTTCTCGGCAGATTTAAAAAACAAGAAGATTATTGTAGGATTTAATCTTCTCTGGATCAGTTCCTCAAAGCATGATCTTTCCGGCGAACCTGAAATGAATATAAACCATAAAAAACTTCTGCCGCAGATTTATCCTAAACTTCCATCATACAATCCGAATATTGAAGATAGACTCTCTGCAATTATTTCACTTTCTGCGCCATTTATATTGATAGAACACATTAAAATGAACTGCTTTAAAGAGAAAAATTTTTATGCATGGACAATGGATAATCCGCATGACAGCATTACGGATTATTTTGCAGGAAGTTCGGCTGACATATATATCCCACCTGCAGCAATGAAAATAGATAAAACTAATAGACAGAATATCGACTGGGTAGATATAGAAAAATCTATTCAATGGAAGTTCATGTTAAAGACTATAGATTATCTTAAAAAAAATGGGAATGATATTATTGTTTTAATTACACCGTTTAACACATACATGCTTAACGATACAAGCAGAGAGAAATATTATTCTATAATTTCGGATATTGCAGAGAGACTGTCTAATGCTGAAATCAATTTTATTATACCTGTTGTTCATGAAAAAGACTTTGCAGATTCAAGTCATTTCACGGCAGAAGGTTATAGAGCTATTGCGGAGGGTCTTTTGGATAGCGATGAGTTTAGGAGATTTATGGAACTGTAGGTTTATTTTAAATATATTTTTTTCAGCACACAGATGACACAGATTGTAGAGACAAGGCATGCCTTGTCTTTACAGATTTTCGCAGATGAAGAAATAAAATGAATAAACTTGACATTCTGTTTTTTTGTTTATAATTTTGTAATTGTGAAATGAAGATAAAGAAAGAAAAATTATGAGCAAAAAAGAGACAATAATTGTAAAGGGGACAGAGGTAACGATATTTTCCAAGCCCGATAATCGAAACTATATATGCATAACCGATATTGCGAGATATAAAAACCCTGTTGAACCGAAAGATGTGGTTAAAAATTGGTTGCGAAATCGTACCACCATTGAATTTTTGGGGCTTTGGGAAAAAATTCATAACCCCAACTTTAAAGGGGTCGAATTCGACCCCCTTTTGATTGAATCAGGCAATAATGCCTTTACAATGAGCCCGACACGATGGGTAGAACTCACAAATGCCATCGGTATTTATACCAAAACAGGTTCAGGCGGAGGCACTTATGCTCACGAAGATATTGCATTTGAGTTTGCTTCCTGGATTTCGGCTGAATTTAAGTTGTATCTCGTAACCGAATTTAAGCGACTTAAAGAGGACGAAAATCGACGTCTTTCTCTCGAATGGAACTTGCAACGCACGCTTTCAAAAATAAATTATCGCATTCATACCGATGCCATTAAAGATGAAATAATCCCGAAANTTGTTACNCAAGAACAGGCAATGTTTGTATATGCTAACGAAGCCGACTTGCTGAATGTAGCGTTNTTTGGGAAAACAGCCAAAGAATGGCGCGAACAAAATCCTGATAAAGAAGGCAATATCCGTGATTATGCTTCGTTGGAACAGTTAGTTGTTTTGTCAAATATGGAAAGTATCAATGCTTTGTTTATTAGACAAGGCCTTCCACAAGGTGAAAGGCTTGTGCAACTCAATAGTACGGCTATTACGCAATTGCGCTCGTTGATAAATAGCAGAGAATTAAAGAAATTGAAATGAAAACGGTGCTTCACTTAAAGATTTGGGAAATCAATTATTTGCTTTTAAAAAAATGAAAATAAAAGATACTGGGATATTGATTTTTGACTAAGCCATTCGTTTCACTTGTACCAATCTTCTTAGTCCATATGATGATAGAGTTACCCATCTGGCAAATACAATCGCTGTGGACTTAGTTGATATTAATGGTTTTTCATTAGAAACTATTGTACCTGATCAATGGATAAGATCTGTTGACTCTGATAATAAAGCTAAAGATTTAACTGCAAAAGGTAACTTGTCAATTTCACTTGAAAAATATTTTGAAATAAGTGACTGGGAACCAAGATGGAAAAAATAATTAAGCCAAACCGCCGTTTAACAGGTCTGCTTACGCTTGCACCGCCTGTTTGGTGGCTTGGGGTGATTTTCGCTTAGGTCGGATCTATGAGAAAATCATTGTCTTTTGTTGTAAATAATCCGACCTGTTTTATAAATATTTTTCACAAAACCGCTTTTATCTTCTGTGCTGTCGAGCAGAACAGGCTCAATATACAGGCTAATATCTTCTGTTAAACGCCAAAGCCGATTTGATGTCTTTAGCCAATCACCTGAAAACCCATCAAAGATAACAGCTACATCAATATCACTATCTTCATTTGCCGTGCCTCTTGCATAAGAACCATAAAGGATGATAGAGTTCGGTGAGAATTCTTTTGTGACGGCATCGGCGTATCGTTCTACTGCGTTTATAACTGTTTCTTTATCCAACATGAAAATATCTCCGTTTTTTCA
>JGI24702J35022_10002914_pt1 | contig 10353 bp, 8 predicted proteins | sample TergutTh196P4_FD_35022 | JGI IMG/M metagenome (IMG submission 35022)
CAGGGCATCATTGCCATGGTGTTTCCCCAGAATCAGCGCGGAAGGGCTTTGGGCATATACGGCGGCGCCATATCTCTGGGAAGCCTGGCCGGGCCTACAGTAGGCGGCCTGATCGTAGCCTATATGGACTGGCGCTATATCTTCCTGCTGAAAGTGCCTATCGCCATTCTGGCTATCATTTTGGGTATCCGGTATTTTCCGAAAGATACACCCGAAAAGAAAGAAAAAGTGGATTACCCGGGCGCGATTCTATACGCGGTGGCGATCGTTCCCCTTCTGTATTCTCTGCAGGAGGGCTACAATGCGGGATATACGAGCCTCGTCATCCTTTCGGGTTTGGGCTTATCTGTCGTCGCCTTTACCGCCTTCTTTATCGTGCAGAAAAAGAGCAAAGCGCCGCTGCTCGACCTCAAGCTGTTTAAAAACCCGTTGTATTCTGTCAATATCCTGACTTCTCTCATCCTGGGCCTTTCGAATTCCTGTTTCAGTATCGTCATCCCTTTTTATATGCAAGGCGTGCTGAATACCCCTGTCAATATAGCCGGGATGTATATGTCCATATCGCCCATTATCGTGATCCTGGTCACGCCCCTCAGCGGGATATTGAGCGACAGGATAGGCGGTGAAAAACTGGCGCTTGTCGGGCAGTTCCTGAACTGCGGCGGTTTGCTGTTAATGTCGACCTTGACAAAGACCTCCCCTGTGATCATCATGGTCCTGTATCTCAGTGTCATCAATTTCGGCAACGCGCTTTTTCAGGCGCCCAATAATGCGCTGATCATGTCCAGCATCCCCCCTGATAAACTGGGCATAGGCGGTTCCGCCAGCCAGGCTATACGGAATGTCGGCTGGACTGCCGGCGTCTCCTTCAGTACTGTGGTTCTATACGGCGGGATGAGCAGTGTACTCGGTTATCGCGTTACNGGCTACGTGCAGGGAAGCGGCATGGAAGACGCCTTTATATTNGGTATGCGCAACGCGTTTCTGATCTCCTCCGGTATTTGTATAGTCGGCATTATCGTGTCTGTGATCAAGCTGTTAAGAAATAAAAGAAGCCTTCAGAAGGTCGGCGTATGAGCTTTGCCGAGCTATTCCTGCTTGCCGTAGGGCTGTCCATGGACGCTTTCGCTGTGGCTATATGTATTGGCCTTAGCGCCCGGCATACTTCCCTGAAAATGAGTTTGATCGTCGGCTTGTATTTCGGCCTGTTTCAGGCGGGTATGCCGGCAATCGGCTATATGGTGGGCGCCTTATTTGCTGAAATCGTCGCCGCCTATGACCACTGGATCGCTTTCGGTCTGCTCGCCTTCCTCGGCGGCAAAATGATACTGGAGAGTATGAAAAAAGAGAATGCCTCCGTCAACGAGGATTCTTCCGGCAAAGAGGATTCCCTTTATACTGCACCTGGCTATACTGCACCCGGCGCAGAGAGCGCTTTGCGTTTCTCGTACATGATTCCTCTCGCTTTCGCCACGAGCATCGACGCTCTGGCTGTGGGCGTTTCTTTCGCTTTCCTTCGGGTCAGCATACTGCCGGCCGTTACTTTTATCGGAGTGACAACCCTTGTGATTTCCATGGCCGGCGTTAAGGTAGGCAGTGTATTCGGCGCAAGATATCAATCTGTCGCCGAGCGTACCGGCGGCGTCGTCCTGGTGCTGATCGGCCTGAAGATACTCGTAGATACTTACATCCTAAGATGAGCTACGCCCATAACCCAAAGCTGCGCAGCCTGAGATGAATGCTACATGGGACGCTGTCCCATACCCTGTTGGCATTCGCGCGCATGTCGCTCATGCCTTCCGCTTCGCGGCGCTGCATTACCGCAGCGTTAGCGACTGACACTTTTAACTTCTTGTTTTAAATTGATGTTGTTGGGGAGTAAGTCACTAATATGAATCCGGGGTTGCGGGGGCTGGAAGTCATAAAAAAACTCCCCGCAAATCTATAATACGAGGGGTGCTTTCCATGGAATACAGGGAGCTTGGCAATACAGGCAGACGCGTCAGCGTGATCGGGCTTGGNTGTGAACATTTAGATCACAAACCCTATGNACAGGTAAAGGAAACCATTGACGCCGCTCTGTCCTACGGCGTCAACATCCTGGACGTCTTTATGCCGGGCAAAGAGATACGGGAGAATATCGCAAACGCGCTGGGGAGCAGGCGCGGCGACGTCATGATACAGGGGCATGTCGGCTCAACGGACGTCAACCAATCCTACGATATCAGCCGGGATCTGCCCACGATCCAGAGGTATTTTGAAGATCTCCTGCGCATCTTCGGCGGCTATATCGACTTCGGCATGATGTTTTTTGTGGATTCGGAAAAGGATTATCAGAGTATATTTGAAACCGGCTTCGCCGACTATGTGGCGGGTTTAAAAAGCAAAGGTTATATCGGGCATATCGGCTTCAGCTCGCATAATCCGGAGACGGCTGCCCGGGTGATCAACACAGGCCTGCCGGAGCTCATGCTGTTCAGCGTCAATCCGGCTTTCGACATGCTCCCTTCGGAAGAGTATACGCTCAAGCATTTTGATAAAGGCTTTGCGCCGGAACTCTTCAGGGGCATCGATCCCAAGCGGGCGGAGCTGTATAAACTCTGTTCCCGAAAGCAGATCGGCATCACCGTCATGAAATCCCTTGGCGCCGGCAAATTGCTTTCCGCGGAACAAACGCCCTTTGCCGCGCCGCTTTCTGTCGCGCAGTGCATCCACTACGCACTGTCCAGGCCATCTGTCGCCAGCGTGCTGACAGGCTGCAAGACGGCGGCGGAAGTGGAAGACGCGATGGCCTACTTCAAGCTCGACGACGCGCAAAAAGACTACAGCGCGATCCTCAGCGCCATCCGCAACGACTTCCGGGGAAGCTGCGTTTACTGCAGCCATTGCCAGCCTTGTCCCGCGGAGATCGATATCGCCGCGCTTAACCAATGTCTGGATATAGCCCGCTTGGATCCTGCACATATCCCGCCGGCGCTGGTTTCCCGCTACGCCGCTCTTTCCCGTAGGGGAAGCGATTGCAGCGCCTGCGGCAGTTGCGAGGCACGCTGCCCCTTTGGCGTGCCGGTTATCGAAAATATGAAACAAGCGGCGTCTTGGTTTGGCGGAAACTGACTTTTCCGCTAGCCGCTCATCTCTAACGCTTTCGTAGAAAGCTAGCCGCTTACCTCTTCCGCTTCCGCCGGAAGCAGCGTTTTGCCCACATTATAGCTTTCCAGTATGGCATATAACGTATCCGCGTATTCCCTTTCAAACAAGCGCAGGATATCGTTTTCAAAGCCGTCATAATCCTCGCCGTCGTAGCGATGGAGCTTTTGCAGCAGATGCAGAAGCGTCTCCATTTCCTCTGTGCTGAAACTATTGAAAATGGCGACCATATGGGCTGTGCCTGTCTCTGCATACTCCTTTACGGCGTTCATCCCGGAATCGGTTACCTGCAAGAATGTGCCTTTTCTGTTCTTCCCGTAAGGGCTTCTGGTCAGATATCCATTTTTCACCAAAACAGGAATCATTTGATTGATATTCTGCTTGGTCGTACCCAGCCTTCTTGCTATCCTGACCATCGACGCTTCGCCGGGGGGCGTATGCCGTACTGTCAGCAGAATCAGAAACTGCCTTAAGCTCAAGCCCCGGTTCTTTCTCCCATCCTGCTTCTCCAGCTTTTTGGCAAAAGACAGGAGTGTTGAGCAAATCTGCTGCATCAGAGACAATTCTTTTTTTTCATCAGCGTAATCCGCTATCCTCACCTGCTGCTCCATGGCTTTTCCTCCTATTGCATGAAACGAAACTTGCCGCGGCGGGTGTTTTTACCCGCCGACGAATCCCGGTTGACCCCGGTTGAACCATTCATTGCATTTCTCGATCACTTCGTCGACATTGACGGGTTTCCCCAGATGCCCGTTCATGCCGGCGGCAAGACAGCGTTCTATATCTTCGCGAAAAACATTGGCGGTCATGGCGATGATGGGGATACTGCCGGCGCCCGGCAAACCGGAGGCCCGGATGCGCTTCGTCGCTTCGTAACCGTCCATCTGTGGCATCTGAATGTCCATAAGGATCAGATCGTATGCCTGCGCGTCGGAAATATATTTATCCACCGCCTCCGCTCCGTTGACGGCAAACGTGATCGTTACGCCGGTATCCTCAAGGAGCGCCGCGATGATCTCCCGGTTCACGTCCACATCCTCCGCGATAAGCATGTGTTTTCCTTCGAATATATTGTCTGAAGCGTGTGTTTCCGCCGTTGTATTGGCGACAGTATCCGGAGATATCTCCAGCTTGACTTCAAAGAAAAAGGATGCACCTTTGTCAATCTCGGATTCAACCTGGATCGACCCGCCCATTTTTTCAATAATACGTTTCGAGATGGACAAGCCGAGACCGGTACCGCCAAATTTGCGGGAAATGCTTCCGTCAGCCTGCACAAAGGGTTGAAACAGGCATTCCATCTGTTCTTCGGATATCCCGATTCCCGTGTCTGTAACGCTAAAGCGGATGGTACAGAAGCCNTCCGCTTCGTCCAGCTTTTTGACCGTCAGCGTGACCTTNCCNTCGACCGGCGTAAACTTCACAGCGTTGGAGAGGAGGTTCATAATCACCTGCTTCAAATGCTGTTCATCCGCGACCACATGGGGGGGAATGTCCCGGTCGATGTCTACGATGAAGTTTTGCTTCTTTTCAGACACGTGATACTGGATGAGATTGACGACATGGTCCAGCATAGTTTCAAAGGAAAACGCGCTGCAGGACAGTTCAAATTTATCCGCTTCGATTTTGGACATGTCCAGGATATCGTTGATAACGCCCAGCAGATGGGTCGAAGCATCCTGGATTTTCTGGAACGCATAGTCCTTCTTTTCCATATCCTGCGCGCTCTTTCCGATNGAGGTCATGCCGATGATCGCGTTCATGGGCGTGCGCATTTCATGGCTCATCATGGCAAGGAACTCCGATTTTGCGCGGGTGGACTGTTCGGCGATTTCACAGGCGTGTTCCGCCTCCCGCCGGGCCAGTATGATGTCCGTCATATCATGAAAAACAACTACCGCGCCCATCTCTTTCCCGTTTTCGCAATGCATGGAGGCTATATCAATGAGGTAGCTTCTTTCTCCTTCACCCTGGCCGAAGTCCAGGTTTAGTTCTGTGGTNGCCATCTGCCCGCAGGCAGCTACTTCGCGNAACAGGGACTCNATAGATTGTAGAAATTCTTCCGAGGCGATAGGGGAAAACAGTTCCCGGAAAGTCCTGCCCTGCAGCTCGTCCTCTGGAAGCATGCCGCTGCATTGCCTATAGGCTTCACTGGCCAGAACTGCTTTCCCCTTTGTGTCCAGCACAAGAATGATGTTCGGTGTGTTAAGAAGGAGCAGATTGATGTATTGCTGAAGTTTAGACTTCTCGCGAGTATTCTTTTTCTTCCGCTCCTCCAGTTGTTGGGCCATCGTATTGAACGCAATGGCAAAGTCCCCCATAAATTTCACGCGCTGCTGGTAGTCGCCGTTTGCGACTTGCTGTGTCTGCCAGGTCAAATGCCGCAGCGACGCGTGCAAGGATTTCAGCGGGGCGGCTATCTCGTTGTCCCGAGGTGGCACTTTGCCGCTCAGATCGCCTTTGGACAAGGCCAGGGCCAATGACTTTGTTTCCATCACGCAGGTAGCGAAATAGCGGAGCCCGTTGCCGAAATCCTGGAAGCTCTCAGGCAGTTTCTCAAGATCCAACGATGCGTTTGCGGGATCGTAGATCACATCCCGTAAATATTGAAATAGGATTTCAGCAACAGTATCCATCACATAGCCCTCCTGTACAAAGTTAAATATATCCTGATACGCATTCCGGATGCGCCCGTGTCGTTACGCCGTAATTGTTCCGCTGAAGCGGCAGACCCTGTCGCCGTTCGCCCAGCAATCCACTTCCCGGACTTCATATTTCTTGCCGGTATAGTCTTCCAGGATTCCGGCAATAAAGCCTTCATCATAGATGCATACGTTTTCGTTCGTGATGGGCAGCCCGCTGCAATCCAGGTCTTGCCCGACCGTGAGTACAATACTTCCGGTATCCGGATCAAAAGCTTCCATGCGCAGAATCCCGATTTTCAAATCCTCTAATGCGCTTTGCAAATTGGCGAAAAAGGCGTTGAAATCCAGGCTCTTGTCTAAGACATGTTTGGAAAATTCAACGCCCGCCAAAAACCCGGCCCGGCGAAAATACTCGTTCGCCATGTCCGCACCATGCGCCTTGCTGAGTACGTCCAGCATTGTGTATTGCATCAGCCGGTAGACAAGTACCGGCATTTCCTCTCCCAGGTCGCCTCGCCCCGTCTTGATATCTCCAAGACTTTCCCAGCAGAAATCAGCGTGGGTGGTCTCTTTTTTAAAAACGTTTTCCATTTGAATCATTCCTCCTTATATTGATGGCGGCTCTTTCTTCGTATTGCGCCGCCTGACGAATTCTCAATATTTATTGTAAATGGTTCAAGCGCTCGAAGGTCAATAGGTTGACTGAAAATACCGCATTTTTCTTCCCCTCGGACAAGTTATCTGTGAAATCTTAATGAAATCAAGGAGTTACATCGGGCATGCAAAGGACTGCCCCGCTATTTCCCGGGAAATCAGATACCAATATATGACAGAAATACCGCTCAAACCTGAAAGCCCCTCGAAGGTATGAGGAGCTTTTGCAGTTTCAATAAATTATCCGGCAGGCACGGCGCTATAAGCAGGTTAAACACCAAAACGACAAGCAGCCGCCTCGCAGAATCTATGATTGTCCAGGTTGTGCAAATCGCCTTTATTTGTTACTATAAGGATGAAAATGTGTAATTATTTTCGTCGTGAAAACAAACACAGAATGAAGAGGAGGAAGAGAAATGGGTTTGGGAAGAGGTATTTTTGTTGTTGACACACATGTTCACGCGCAAAGACATGCTTTCAGGCTGCAATCCAGGGATGTAGCTTCTGAATTCTCTGCGCTCAGCACCGGCATGCACACAGTCGATACCTACGCCAATGATGACAGGCTACTGTATCACATGGATAAATACGGCATCGACGTATGCGTGATACAGCCCGCGTTTGCCATGACCAACACCATCGACAAGGAAATCGTGAAGCGGAATCCGGATCGCTTTGCCGCTTTCGTACTGGATGTCGAGACCCGGAGAAAGAACAACGAAGGGCAGGAAGAATGGACGATCAAAGCTGCAATCGAGGAGCTGGAGCGGGAACTCGACACGGGGATGTATGTCGGCATCGGGGAAGGAATGCCCGGTTCGCACAGGGTTTGCCCCGGCGGATGGTCCGAGCGCTTTGAAGAGATCTGCCAGGTTATGGAACTGGCAAAGAAATACAAGGTCCTGGTGACCTATCACTGCGGCTTCCCTGCCGGTTACGCGGGCGCCGCGCAATCCGCAGCCAGACAGGGCCATTTCGAGCATGACCACTCCAACCCTTTCCTGGCCGGCGAAGTTGCTGCCACTTATCCGGACGTTCCCATTATCCTGCAGCATGCGGGCATTGAAGGCAGCGGTTATCGGACCGACATCTACGAGCAATGCCTGGCGGTAGCCCGCAGTCACCATAATCTCTATCTGGAATGCGGCCAATGGTGGGCGGAATTATACGAGAGGCCCCTGAAGGATCCCAACATCGGCTGTGAAAAGCTGCTCTGGGGCACCGACTGGGGCGCGGCTTCCACTCCCCAATCCTGGATGCCCGGCTGCACCCCGGAGACCTTCTGCGACCAGAATATCAATATCGGCCTGCCCGCCCATCAAATCGACATCTTCGGATGGGCTTTGAGGGAAGTTGGCCGCCTGAATATTCCCCAGGACGATCTCAACCTGATCCTGGGCGGCAACGCCGTTAAGCTGATGAACATCAAAACGCCCTTTACCAGATTATTCAAACAATACATTAAGAAATAAGAAGAGGGCGCCGGATCCGGCAACAAAAAGCCAAAAAAGATGGAAGCGCTTATTCATGACCGAAAGTAAAACAAAGCCCCGGAAGTTTTGCGCGTATGCGGCAAAGCTTCTGGGGTTTTGTTATCGTGTTATAGCGCCTATTTGGGAAAAAAATCTTGACAAAGCCCCATTGAAAATGGTATAAACGAATAAATGAGTGAGCGCTTTTGTTAGACAGAGTCTCTTTATCGTGATATAATAATAGATTTAAAAGTATAGCGGCTTATGTGCTTGCCACACACAGTATGCCTTAAAAGGAGGAATGGATTGATGAAATTTGTGGTAAATGAATCTCTTAGGCTTGACAACCTACAATTGAAACTCCCCAAGCGAAAGGAACCTAAAAACTTAATTAAGCATAATTCGTTTTATGATGTGGATGAGTCTAATATAAGAATGGAAAGAAAAGGTGGGTACATCTCCGGCATGGGGATCTATAATGCATTTCCTGACGAAATGCAATATTCAGAGCCTAAGAAATAGCATAAAGTAGGGCAGATAGGGGACTGCAAAACATAACCTGCCTTAAAAGGGATGGCAATTTGATGAAGTTTTTGGAAAACGAATCTCTTGACATTGATATACTTCAATTGAAACTTCCCAAGCGAAAGGAACCGAAAAACCTAATTAAACACAATTCATTTTATGATGTGGATGAGACCAGTATAAGACTGGAAAGAAAAGGTGGGTATATTTCCGGCATGGGGATCTATAATGCATTTTCTGATGAAACGCAATCTTCATAGCATATTGAGTAGCATAAATTATTAATATATGATATATATAGAAAATACCAGAACAGGAACTATCACGGCAAAGCTAGGACAGTTTCTTTTTTGTGCAAATATGAAAATAACAGGCAATGACATATTGTAGGGAGAGAACGGATATGAAGGGCTATATACTTTGTCTTCTGAAGCATTACTTGAGTAGAAAACCGATGCGCGATGAGGAATCGGCGAATCAGGCGATCGCTTGCTTAGGGTATTTCGGCAGGATGCAATTGGATGTTATTACTGATTTCAAAGATTTCATACAAATTGCCTCAACAAAGAATCCGGAGTTCCTTGGCAACCGTAAACAGCTGATGCTGTATTCGCCTGCAAACATCGAGCAGGAAAAATCGCTCTCGAAGATAAAGGCGCAGTTCCATAACGATTACAGAGGCCCTGCAGAAGAATTTGGCCTAAGCCAAGTAAAACATTTTGGCTGTATTACCATGCTCAATTTGAACGACGAATCACCCAACGATTCCGCAGAACAGGAATCCTCAGAAGGAGAAAGGAATCCGAAACCTTTCGCTGCAGACATAGAAGCAAGGGGAATACAAGATATCTTGTCGAAAGAGAGCGAAGTGGAAGCGGCGATTCTCCGTGTACTTGGCCCGGAGGATCTTTGCGTGCTATCATGGTCTGACAGCTATCCCGCAATTGAGCGTTTCGTGAGAAAGTTCAGGCATTCGGTTTCTGCTCTTATTCAGAATAATTATAAAGGCAAGACCTTTTCTGTGAATTCCTATTCAATATTGACCATGAACAAATTTGCTTTAGCCGAGCCGGACTGGGGCGCCACAAGGCTTGAGATATGTTTTACAACACGAACGCAGCAGGGGCTTAACTATATCGAGAAAATCAGAGATAGCGTCAATGAAAACGACGCAGATGCTAATATACTTTATCGTATCGGAAAATATGACATTGCCCTCTTTTGCCGCGCTTCTGCAATGAAATTGACAGACTATTTTAATAAAGGTGGCATGATGAATTATGCGAACGAGAAATATAAAGATGCGGTGATTCAATCCTGTACATTGTTGCATTCGCCGATGGATGAGTTTAGCGGCAGAGCTATTTGCGATGATACAGCATCCACAGAAAACCAGCATCTCCCTAACAACTTCACCCCTTTGGAACAGCCCTCCATGAGTGATTTTATCAAAATAGCATATCGTGAAATGAAAGACTGTATACTCCATGGGGGTGGGCATGCAAAGAAAGGGGATATTGTTTATATACAACAAGTCATGTATCGGCTGCTTAAGGATTACCAACGTATCATGGCATTACCTTTTAGAAACGTCCTCCAGAACGACCTGGAGCTTCAGCTAAAAGTCGCTCTCAATGCCGTGCTGACCAGCGCCAAGGAGTATAAGGAGGCTTATGAAGACGGAGACGCAGACCTTATAGGGACATGCAAAAGAAAATTCGATGAATATTTTAAGGGCGCCTTGGAAGCGATGCATCAGGCGATGCAGGCTATGAGTCAAATTGATCGATTGTATTTCGAAGAGCAGCAGACCCACCTGCATAATACCGGCGCCTATCACAAAATCCTGCTTACCTATTATGGGCTGGTCAAATCCGTTATTCGCATGGTATATGCAGTACCAAGNGTTG
>JGI24702J35022_10002915_pt1 | contig 10352 bp, 8 predicted proteins | sample TergutTh196P4_FD_35022 | JGI IMG/M metagenome (IMG submission 35022)
AACCCTCCCTGTTCACACATTTCTAAATTTTCTTTGTAATACTCCTTGATCTCATTTTCGTGTAGAGGTGTGTCGATTCGTAAAGAAACATTTCTTTCAGAACGAGTAACATGCAACGAACCGATGATATACTCTGGGTGATAAGAGTGAAAAATATCATTTGTTAATTCTTGAACCCGGTGTGGTTCACCTAGTTCAATTCCCCAAATAAGATTAAGTTCAGGATAACTTTGTTGAAGATCAATAAAACATTGATGATACTTGTGCAAAGAAATAATTCCGTATTGAGCAATTTCCTTCGGTAACAAATCAAAATGCTCCGTCAAGATTAAATCTGTGTATCCCAATTGAATCGCTTTACGACACAGTGCATGATATTCCAAAGTACTATCAGAACTTAATAATCCATGCAGATGAGTATCGATTTTACGATGGGATGATTGATTATTTTTGTTGTTCATTTGATTTATAGAGCCCCCCCAAAATAGCTGCTCCAATTGCTCCGGTGATTTCCGGGTGTTCTGGAACATGAACTTTTGTTTCTAAGTATTCTTCTAAGGCAGTGATTACTCCCTGGTTCTTAGCAACTCCCCCTACAAAAGCAACGGGGTATTCAAGACCTACTTTACTCATCATACCCATGATACTGTGGACAAGAGATAGATTCACAGACCGAATGATGTTTACCTTTTTTTCTCCTAAACTAAGAAGATTGATAATTTCGGACTCAATAAAAACAGCACATGTACTACTAATATCAAGCGATAATTCTGCTCGAGTAGCATATTCTCCTAACTCCTGTAAAGGAATATGTAATAATTCCGCCACTCTCTCCAAGAACCGACCTGTTCCAGCAGCACATTTGTCATTCATATAAAAATCGTTAACACGACCATTTGTTAATAGTTTTATTATTTTGGTGTCCTGCCCCCCGATGTCAATAACTGTTTTTATAATAGGATAAAAAAAAGATACTCCAAGAGCATGGCAAATTATTTCGGAAAAAGATATTGTGGCATGAGTATAGTTTTTTTTCCCGTAACCTGTTGTTACAATATTTGCAACATTTTCTTTGGTAATTCTGTTTTTTCGATACAGATTGGCGATGCTCTCATTTATTGAAGTTTCCTGCGGAGCTATACTATCTGTAACCAGATAATCTATTACTTGTTTTGTGATATGATTAAACAAACAAATTTTAGTCATGCGTGAACCACAATCTATACCTAAACTATATTGAATAAAAACCCCCTTCTTGACTCATCTTAAAATATGCATGAATTGGTCTTCATCTTGAAAATATTCATTTAGGATCTGCAATAATATTTCATTGTGAACATTATTTATCCGTTGCTCGCGTTCTAAATAGAACTGATAGTCGTAACCAAGGGTTAATAAATGGCCAATTGTTTGTGATTGAGTAATTCCACTTTCTTCATCAATTATTTTCTGCCCGATGAGATATTTTTTTATCTTGATTAGTTCGTCTGTTTGTATACCATTGTGTCTTAGATCATCAAGAATACCAAATAAGATAGCTATTGCTTCTTTTTCATGGTGGCGATCAACAATCGTCAACATCATATAATAGCCAAATGTACGAAGTAATTGGAAATCAAATTCGGTGGTATATGCAAGATGATTTTTTTCGCGGAGCAGGGTAAACATACGCGAAACTACATCTCCGCCAATTATTTGGGCTAACACAAGCATAGCTGTTCTTTGCTCAATATTAATTGCTGGCATGCAATAACTACCCATATGAATGATGGATTGGTCAGATTTTTTGTTTAAATATAAACAGTTAGAAGTTGAAGGCTGCAACCAAATGGAGCGATGCTGAAGATTGGAAGCAAATTGTATTTTGCCAAAAAGTTTTTCTATGCGGTAAAATACTTGCTCAAAATCGAAGTCTCCGACAATGCAAATTGTACTAGGAATATGCAGCATTTTTTTTTCATACCAGTTTTGGACAACTTTTCGCGTAAAAGTTTGAACTGTTATTTCATTACCCAAGCGATTAAATAAATTACTTGTATCCCCAAAAATCATCTTTCGCCATAAATAATAAGCATGGCTTTGGGGATGATCTTGGATTCTTTGCAAGCTATGAAGCGTACTTTTTTGTAAATTTTCCAAGTATTTAACAGGGAATAAAGGTTTTGTATATACATCATATAAAAAATTCAAAGATTGTAATAAGTTTTTCGCAAAACATTTAATCTGCATTCTTGTCGTTTCTGTCCCGCAATTTATCGAAAAATGTAGCCCGTGGGAAGAGCAAAATTCTAACATTTGAAGATAGTTTCTTTCTTCATTACCATACATCAACATGGAAGAGCAAAACTGATTTAAACCTAAATTTGATACCTTTTCGTCTAACTGAGAACACCCTAAAACAAAAGATACTCCACAAACTTTTTTTTGAGGGGTTTTTTTGAGTAATATTTTTAATCCATTTGATAATTGCCTATACTGTACAGCACCTTCCAAATATTTTTTGTGGCTGATTGCTTGTTCAATTTGAGAATAACTCTGTTGCGAAAAATAGAAACTTTTACATTTAGTCCATATTTGGTGGAGGGTAGTACGAGGAAAATAGCTACTCCCCACTTGAAAAATATGAAAACTTTGAAAATCGAAAATTTCTTTGGTTAATTGGAGCAATTCTCTTCTTGATACTTGGTTTATACGAAGATCATATTCTGTTGTCTGTTTATAATCCCCTAGTATTTCTTCATTACCAAGGTTCTGAGCAAATGCTTCCATATATTCATAACTATAATGATCATTGATAATAATCATTTTTTTGAGACGCTCTAACTCGTCATCTTCCCAACAATAATTTCTAACATGAATATATTCCTCGAGAAAAACTTCCACGATTCGGGGAATATCCATTGATTGGTGCGGATACATTAAAACCAATAGTACTCCATCAAACATGCCAGAAAGCGAAACTGTTTTTATTTGAGCCACTAGTTTTTCCTCCACATGCAACCTTTGATACAAGCGTGATGTTTTTCCAAAAGCAAAGTATTGGGCAAGGATTTGTTGGGCATAAGAGAGTGGATGAAGCTCTGATAATTCAGGAATGCCAAAAGCGATAAAATCATGCTCAATAGACTTCTTGATATGATGTAAATTAAACTCTTTAAAGGAACTAGAGGCACAGTTTTGTTTTTCTACATTGTATCCCTGATTTGCTAACCACCCATGGAAATACCTACGCACAAGGCTTTTCAAAGAAGAAAGGTGAAAATCTCCTGCAATACACAAAAAAGCTTGTTCTGGAGTGTAATAAAGACGATAAAAATTCCTTAGTTTTTCAGCTGTCGCCTTAGATAAAGACCTTTCATTACCGATAATTAATCGGTGATAAGGACTATTATTAAGAGTTAAGGCAGGTACCATTTCCACAAAAGAATCTTCTGGATCATTCCGATATTGTTTTAATTCCTCCATCACTACTTTTCGTTCAGCATAAAATTCGGAATCGGAAAAATTTGCTTGGTATGCAATTTCTGCTAAAATTTCGAGACCTTCTGCTAAAAAACTTGAAGTTATTGTAAGATAAAAACATGTTGATTCATATTCTGTATAGGCATTAAGCACAGAACCATATTGGCTAGCAGCATCCATCAACTGGTTGTGGGGAAATTTTTGGGTTGACTTAAAAACGAGATGTTCAAGCAAGTGACTATACCCACTCTCGGAGTTTTTTTCCCAAATTGCCCCCATTTTTATAAACAATTGCAAACTAACTAACGGGTTTGTGTTGTCTGAGGCATAGATGGTTTTTAAGCCATTTGATATATAAAAATGATTGATCTTGTTGTTCATTTTAGCAAGTCTTTCTTTATAAATTTTACTATTCCATTTGGTTGTTCAGGTTAATTAGCCTTGTAAAACAAGTAAGTGTACTCATGAAGTCTCTACTTTTCTTTTTCAACAAAAGCATATGCATTATGGTTATGAATAGATTCCCAATTTTCAGCTTCCACACTAAACCATTTGATACGATGATCCTTTTGGAGTTGTTCCGTAATAGAGCGAACTAAATCTTCCGCAAAAACAGGATTATCATATGCTTTTTCGGTTACATATTTCTCGTCAGGCCTCTTTAAAAGGGGATAGATCTCTGAACTCCCCGATTGTTCGATCATCTCAATCAACTCCTCAAGCCAAATAAACGATTCACTAATAATCTTTACCGTTACATATGAACGTTGGTTATGGGCTCCATATCGACTAATTTCCTTAGAACAAGGACATAAGGCGGTTATAGGAACAGATACTCCAAGAATCATTACCAATACTTGAGCTAATGAGACTTCAAAAAAGCAGTCATAGTTTAGCAATGATTTTAATCTACTCACCGGAGCTATTTTTTCCATAAAATAAGGAAAACGAATATTGATATAAGCTTTTTCTGATTTTAGTCTTTGCTTTACTTCTCTTAGCAACTGTTCCAGATTATGAATTAACGACTCTTGTCGATATTGATAGAGAACTTCCATGAAACGGCTCATATGAGTGCCACGGTGATGATGAGGGAGATCAACAAAGAGGTCTATATCAGCTACAGTGTGTTGTATTTGGCAGGATCTATCTTCCACGATAATGGGGTATTTTATGTTTTTTACTCCAACTTTTTCCAGTGGGATGCTCCGATAATCGATTTCACTTTGTACATCATAATTTTCTCTAGTTTTCATGAATTAGTCTTCTCCTATTAGCCATTCTTTAATTTTATTTGTCCGTAGTGAAACTAACTCTGCTTGCTCATCATAATAATATATAATAGCTTCAGTATCGGGAAAACTTTTAATCATAGTAATAGCTGAATACGGTTCCATCACAAGAGCAGCTGTTGATAAAGCATCAGCAAGCAAAGCTGAAGACGAAAACACCGTTGCCGAAATTGCATTCTCACTTGGATAGCCTGTTTGCGGGTTGAGAATATGGTGGTATCTTTTACCGGCACGGTAAAAGTATTTTTCATAATCTCCCGATGTAGCAACGGCTAGTTCAGGTATATTAAGAGTTATAATGGTATCGATTTGCTCCCGGGGATGTCTAATACCCAATTTCCATGTTCTTGGAGTTGAACTATAAAATCTGAGGTCTCCACCCGCATTAACAATTGCCTCGTGAACTTTACAACGAGCTAAAAAATCTATAACTTGATCTACGATATAGCCCTTGCAAAGACTATTCAAATTAAGTTTAAGATGAGAAGGTAACACTAGATAATTGGGAGTAAAGGTAACTTGAGAAAAACCTAATTCACTCACTATTTTTTGTATTTTTTCTTCTTCTGGAATGATCTCTTGCTCAAAATCCCAAAGATCAATTAAAGTACCAATACCCACATCATATAAACCTTGAGTAGCTAGATAAACTTTGTTTGCACTCTCTAAAATACTGTATAAAGAGGCATCGATTAGCATGGAATCTACCTTTGAATGATTAATGTGGTATAGTACACTAGCAGTATCAAAATAGGATAATTGCCGTTCATAATCTTTGATCATTAAAAAAGCTTCTGTAAAATATTTCTCAATTGTTTTTTCATTACCCGTGATACTGATTTCGATAAAAGTATCTAGTATAAATTCTGTTCGACTCCGAGTTACTTGGTGATGTACATACCGATAATAACTAAAGCCAAGTAACAATAAGATAATCAGAAGATTAACATATTCTTTTTTTTTCATTAATTTTCCCAAGAGATAAAATTTTTGGAGATCACGCGATATGAGGGGTGATAATGTTGATGATATTTTGGAGTATGAGAGATTAAATACTTCTTGTTCGCCATGATTTTTTTTAAATATATTTTATCGATCTGGAAGTTCTCAATTTGCCAACCAACTAGTTCTAATAAAATTTTTTGCCAAAGCTCAAAATAAAAATCAAGATTGACCTTGGTAATCTTGTTTGCTGTTTGAATAAAAGCGGAAAAATAGTCATCAAATGAAACTGTTTGATTCACAACTAATTCTACTGAGTAACGGGCAAGTGGTGATATAACGCTGCAATCGACAAATAAACAAGAGCAAAGTTGCTCAGGATGTTGTGGATCTACTTGGAGATATGGTTGAAAATGATCGATCTCTTGTTCCAATTGTTGACGAGCTAATGTTTGGTCGGTAATCATATGACCCGGTCCAAAAACACTCTGAATATATAATTTATAAAGATCAATGAGGCTAGCTGCCGGATGTATTGTGCGCTCTTGAGCCAACATTTGCAAAATCTTACTCTCGATTAACAAAATGTTCCTATCCTTCAGCAATCAATTCTTTTTCTGCTACAAAAGAGGCAATGGCTCCATCTGCTACCGCTGTAACTACCTGACGGAGCGTTTTTTGACGAATATCTCCCACTACATAAAAACCTTTGGTTAGTGTGTGCATATCATCATCAGTAATAATAAACCCATCTGGATCAAGCTCCACAAAATCTTTAACTAAACTATTGTTCGGAATTATTCCCACATAAATAAAAACTCCATTGATGAGTAATTCTGTTTTTTTCCGTAATTTAGTGTGGTAAAGTTGCAAAGAATGAACTTGACTCTCTCCGCATATTTCTTCCACGATAGTATCAAAAAAAAATTCTAATTTGGAGTTTTGAAAAGCTTTTTGTTGAATGGCATGAATTGCCCTTAATTGATCTCGACGGTGTATAACATACACTTTTTGTGCAAACTTTGTTAAGAACATAGCTTCTTCAATAGCTGAATCACCGCCACCTATTACAGCCACAGTTTTATTACGATATAAGGCTCCGTCACAGGTAGCGCAATAAGAAACACCTCGACCTGTTAATCTTTCTTCACCAAGAACCCCAAGTTTTCGCGGTGAAGCTCCAGTTGCAATAATAACAGCCTTGGCTTGATAGGATGACTCGGTAGTTAGTATTTTTTTATGATCTGCATGATTGATAATTTCTATCACTTCCTCTTCTTTAAACATAACCCCAAATTTTTCTGCTTGTTGCTGCATCTTGGCGATCAATTCAAAACCAGACATCACCTCTTCAAAACCAGGATAATTTTCAATCTCTGCTGTTAAAATGATCTGTCCCCCCACTAAGGCTCTCTCGAAAACAACAGTTTGTAATCCACCACGGGCACCATAAATAGCTGCTGACAAACCAGCTGGTCCACCCCCAATAATCACTAAATCGATCATTTCCATATTTATATTACCTCTTTGGAATATGATTATTAAAAAGCTGATATGATAACTCTGCGTTTCTCCATTTATAACAAAATATTATTGAGTACTATTCAATAAATGTTGTTTACACAATCATCTTTATTACACTTTTGATTATTAGACAATGTTTTTCGCTAGAACGAATCACCGATTAGGTTAAATATCTCTGTCTATACAAAAAAAATTTACTGGGTAGCGAAGTCTTAGAGTAAATTTCTTTTTTAGATGCATACATCAGATATATGTGCAAGAGAAAAACTATGCATATAGAATTTCCACTATACACTAAGCAATATCGTAGAGGCGATTTCCAATCACCTTTGTGGCAATCGGAGATTGCTGCTACATTTAATGTCAAGCGGAAATGCTTGAAAGAATTCAATGGGCTTTCCACCAAGACTCCGAAGATATGAGTTAGTAAGAGAACGCTTTCTAGGATAACAATATTATACTATTCCTCGTTTAAAATACAACTCGTCTTTGCGAGCTGTGCGTGGCAATCCAGTAATATATAAAGAATCATTTTCAACGAGGAAAAGTATTACATTGCTGAAAAAAGAGTTCATCATAATAAAAAAGAGACGCCGGTAAAGCGCCTCTTACTTTAGTTTAGATTTCGTTAAAGTTATTTCATTAACACCATTTTTTTCATTTCTTTAATTCCATTTGCTTCAATTTTATAGAAATATACTCCACTCGCTACTTTATTGGAGTTATTATCATCTCCATTCCAAGTGATAGATTGTGGACCAGCCGGCAAATGATCTTTCACCAATGTTTTAACGAGCTGCCCTTTAATATTGTATACACTAAGGTTGACATTACTAGCTTGGGGAAGATTAAAACTAATTGTAGTGGAAGGGTTAAAAGGATTGGGATAATTTTGTGAGAGTATTGCTACTGGTTTATTAATAGGATTATCTTTATTACTAACAAGAGCAGGATCATGTCCCACGTCAAAAACCATAAACTTAATATTTGCTCCAGGGGTAGGATCACTTATGGCATCGTTAGATTGTGTTGTAGTTCCATAATAAAAGTCATCTACATACATCATATAAACCCTTGACATTTCGGGAGATATTTTAATCAGTTTATCAGCAGGGTAAATAAAGGAAATGAGTTTACCTAATTCAGGGTTTGTAGCATTACTTAATCTCAAAATATTGGACCATGATTGACCGTTATCAACCGATGCCACGATACATAACTCGGTCATATATTCATATTCTGCAAATTCAGGATTTGCTACAGGGGGCCAACCTTCTTCAGTGGCTAAATATGATTTCGATGAATCTACCCAATACATAAAGATTACACTTGTTCCATCATAATTCATTCTGATCTGGTTATTATTGAACTGATTGTTGTAATCCCAATGATATTGAGGCATTATTGCCTTATTAAAATATAATAGTTCATCCGGTTCTAACATGGAACCTGTTCTATCCCAAGTAAGCATATCTTCATCAACTTCGCCGTCCTCATCAAGATCCCAAGGCATAGTAACCAACTGAGTTACTCCATCTATGTGCTCCGGACTAGGATTGGGGAAGATGCGGACTAAATAACAATCATCAAGCTGAGGGTCATAAATACGGTCATACAATCCAATCGCTGTAAATTCTCCAAATCCTCTATCCACTTCGTCATCATCAGTATTAAGATATTCTTCTCCAATACTACTAGCTATAAATTTTGTGGGGGTGTGAAGTCGTCCATTTATATCAAATAAAGAGTTAAAGTGGTTATTAGAATTAAATGATTCCGTAGAAAACTTATATCTAAAGCGATGACGTTCGGTAGTCGGGTTCCAGAATTGGCTGTTACTGATCGGAATATACTGCGTATACTTATCAGACCAATAAGTCCAAGTGTCATAGTTATCCCAAACGCGGGAATACTTTTTAGTGTGAACGCGATATGTATTTCCATAATCTTCGCTATACAAGACAAAGGTATCATGGAAAACATCCTTACCAGTAGGAATAAAGTTCTGAGCTGGATCGTCAAAAAAGCGAGAACTCTGGCTAGTTGAACCAGAAATAGCGACTTTTCCATCGAAAGGAGAAACCGCGTATGAACACGAAGCTCTAGCTGTATCAATATTATATCTTCTGGGAAGGATTGAATTGTCATAATCTTGAATATATCTTAAATAAGGAACGACCACTTCAGTCCAAACACCAAAAGTCCAATTTGCAGTATTATCAATCTCTGAACGATCAAAATCACGATAATAAACTCTAACATCACTAGAAGGCATATAACCATCTGTAGCATTGTCAGCGCCTTGTCGAGAAGAACCACTACTCTGCATAAACACATAAATCCTTCGTTTATCATTAATTGGAGATGCTCCAATATTAACCACCGGCCAAATAAAACAAAACTCTGGTTTCGGTAAGTAGGGATGAAGTTCTGGATACTCGACATTATTATCTAACATTTCTGTTGTTGCTGATTGAACTAACCACGGAGTTAATAATTCTCCAAAGATATCACTCTTAATGTGAATTCTTTGGTTCCTTTGGTCGTTAGCTGAACTCAGGACATGCCAAACGAAAAAGACATTACCTTCATCATATCCATCTACTCCTTGTTTTCCAGGATCAATTGCTAAGGTACCGAAACCGTCATGAGTGCTAGCTAAATTAACTCCATAATTTTCTAGTCCTCCGCCATTCATCTCCATAAAAGCTACCATTTGCTTCCTTAAGGGATTTGCTGTCGGAGTTTTTTGGTAGGTCATATAAACGAAAGGTTCATATGCTCCACTAATACTCTGATTCTGAATTCTGACGGCATAGCCATCGTAAGCACCATTCATATAGTCATAAAAAGTATTATCCACTTGTTGTGGTGGTGAATAAAAACCTCCAAATGACAATGATGCACCTTGTCCGAAGACTAATGTAACTAACATTAGCAACATTAATGCAAAAAACAACTTTTTCATTCTTTCCTCCTAGAATTATTTTGCTTTTTTATTCTCTCTGCTAGCTTTACTGCTAGCGTTTATCTCTTTTGCTATCCTATCTTCTTCAATGTTTGTGAGTTAGCTGTTCTATAGTTTTACCATCAATGGGTGAGCGTTTATAAAACACGGTATGTAACAACTTG
>JGI24702J35022_10002916_pt1 | contig 10348 bp, 9 predicted proteins | sample TergutTh196P4_FD_35022 | JGI IMG/M metagenome (IMG submission 35022)
CCTGCTTCGAGTTCCTGAACCGTCTGAGCTGGATTTACGGAGAGTGGTTCTTCTTCGACGGCCAGCAATGCTATTTCGGCAGGCAGGACGGCACGAAGGAAGAAATAACCTTCGAGAGCGAGATGACGACCTTCGACCTAAGCGCCAACCTCGTCCCCTCCAAGATGAAACGGTACCACTATTTAGTCCATGACGACTATGAGACCGACAGTAGAGCGTCCGACCCCAGTGTCATAGGCTACCATACGGTATCACAGTGGAGATCGTCACAGGTCTACACCTCCGACGCCACCCTTCCCACAGAGGCGGTTGCCTTGAACATGTACGATTTGGATGTTGTAACTGAAGCCGAGAAAAACCGCGCTACGTTCAACATGCTGACTATTAGCGGGACATCGCAGACAAGCAAAGTCAAAATAGGTGGCAGAGTGTTAGTCAAGCTACCCGCAAGAATGAAAACCACTAAAAAAGAGGTCGACACCTTTCTTATCACCTCCGTCGTTCATGAGTTCGACCTCAAGGCGGAATACCGGAACACCTTCAAGGGTGTCCCCGACATCGTTCAAAACATCCCCATGCAACCGATCAATTTTCCGAAAGCATTTCCACAATTAGCTACCGTCAAAACCAACGATGACACGAAGAAGTTAGGTCGCGTGAAGGTGCAGACGCAGTGGCAAAAAGACAGCGGTAAGACAACTAACTGGATACGAGTGCAGACGCCCGATGCAGGCAAAAGCAACATCGTACCCAAGAACAGGGGCTTCGTATTTATCCCCGAAAAAGACGATATCGTCATGCTCGACTTTGAGTATGGCGACCCGAACCGTCCCTACGTCGCAGGCAGTATCTTCTCCGAAAAAGTAAGCATCGGAGGCGGAAGCAATAATAAGACCAAAAGCCTCACTTCCCGTTCAGGGTGTACGGTTACCTTAGACGACAATGCAGGCAGTGTCCTGATAAAAGACAAACATGGATCAGACACTAAAATCACTTTTGATGGAGAAAAAAACTTAAATATTGAAGCTGATAAGTCAGTAGATGTTAATGTCAATAAAGGACAATGTGTAATCCACCTGCAAGATGATGGTGTAATGACTCTTAGTGCTACTCAGAAAATAGAAATGAAAGTAGGAGGTAGTACTTATACAATGACAAATGTAGATATCTCACAAAAGAGTAATAAAAACTCGATTACGGGAACGAATCATATTACAGGAGGAAATACAACAATAGATGGAGGTAAAATACTATTAAATTAAAGATTATGAAAGGTTTCACTATACTTGAAGACTTACCTTTGGAAGAAAGGAGAAAATATTTGGATTCTTTAAAGAAACCATGCCATATAATGATGAATGAAAATGATCATTATTATAAAATTGAGTACTCAAATAGATTCACAATGAACGAGAATTTAGTCACCTATATTCAAGTTGAGGATATTATCAAAGTACGTTTATTAGATTATAATGCTTCAAATCTCCAATTTGATGTTTTTGTTGTTAAAAATGAAATTAAAAATGGATTGGACTTTTTCCCTAATGTTTATCGTGGTATAATTGACCAAATGACAAAGATAAAAGATCATATTGTTTGTTCGGTCGACAGTTATGGTACAGTTGTGAAAGTTTTTAATGCAGAGGACATTAGCAGGAAATGGCAAAACTTGAAAAAAAATCTTATAAATAATCCGGAAATTAGCAAGATTATTAAGGAAGATGATTTACGTAAATTATTAGAGGCAGGTGATAAAGAATATTCACCTGACGGAATAGTTATCACTTCAGAAATGAATCAATCAATAGCTTTTTCGGCATTTTTCACTGGATTTATGGATATGAGAAATAGTATTGTAAAAAGGACTTATCTATCAAGTATTTTTCCTAAAAGCAAAATTGATGTAAAATTACAAATATCTGAAGAATATACAGAGAATGAAACAGTTACATATAGTTTAACACAAAAAGATGTTGATATAGATGAGAATAATTACAAAAAGATGTTTTTAAAAAATTATTATTTTTTAAACGAAAAGTTTGAAAAATTCCAACTAGAATACTTGTGTTTGAATACAATTGATGTCAATTCTAAATGGTTGATTTCGAATCGTTTTACCATATCCGAGAAAATTAATAATTCTCTTAATAATCTGATTATATGTGAAATTGATAAAATCAGTAATTATGGATAGTTTAATGCCTTTGGTTCCCGAAAAAACTTTCTCTGTTTGTACAAATGGATTAAAAACAGGAGAAGTAATAGTAACTAACCATTTTTCTGTAAAGAAAGCTAATGGTTATCTAATAGCTACTAAAGAAGATAAGCCCACAAATATGGCTTGTGTCTATGCAGGCTTATTAATCGCAATTGTTGGAGGATTACTCGTTGCTTTGTTTGCAACAGGTGTTGGCGCTGTTTTAGGAGGATTGTTACTCGCAGCTCTTGCCGGCATTTTAGCTGCGTATGGTTTGGGCGGCCTTTTGTGCTATTTCTGTCTTAAAACGTCTCAATGGGATATAGTGCATCCATTTGTTATAATAGAAGGAAAGGAGGTCATAATAGGTTCATCAAAAACAACATGTTTTCATCCTCTTTCTTTTATCTTCTCACCAGGAGATGTTCAATTGTTTTACAGCAAGGAAGCTGCTGATGAAGCGGCAAGTATCTACCGAACTAAAAATATTATCAGAATATTTGATTGCGCATTACTAGGCTGGGGAATCCCAAAATTGATTGGAGGAATCATTGGAAGCTCTATTGCAAATACATTATTCTCATTTGTTTTTGGGAAAATCAGTGGTGATCTTCTTCAAATTGGAGAAGGCTACATTGGAGATGTAATTGCCAATAGCCTCATTCCTGTTACCAATGATGTTAGAGAATACTCTGAACAAGTTGATGATGTTAGATTTAGTAATCTTTATAAAGAAGAACCGATAACAATTACAGAGTCTTTATTCAATAAAATTACTTGTAATGAGGGTGAAACTACAGAATTAGAGAGTCCGGGTAGTATAATTTTTTCAACATTGGAAAACTATAACCCCTACGAATTTTTTAAAGAAACTAAAACAGTTTTATTTGCTGAACAATCTCTAATTAACGCAATAAAAACACATCAACAAAAAGCTATTACCATCGAGAATCAGTATGGTACTCCTCAAAGTATTACGAGAGCAAATAACTCGGTGGCTATATATGGTCCTGACGGCGTGACAGCAACAGCAAACAGATATGTAGGAGAAGGAATGAAGCGTTCTGATGCGTTTAAAAGAGCTTGGGCGGAATATCATCAAGCTAATAATCAATATGTGAATGAGCAGATGGCAAAAAAAACAATTGAACAGAAAAAAAATGATGCAATCTTAGAAAAAAAACAACAAGATATAGCCAAACAAAGACAAAATGCAAAAGTGAATTTATCTGTAATTGGACTTTCAGTCGTTGGTGACACTTTGGGCGAAATAATTTCATCATTGCAGGAAAATAGTTTAAAAAACAGATTGCCTGAAATAATGGGAAAAGAATCTGATGCAATGCAAAAAGTGGGAATTTTTGAAAAGGAGATTTGAACTTATATGAAACAAGGTGCATTATTATTTTTAATTACTGATAACAAATAACAAGGATATTTTTATTCAATATTACGCCTTATGAAATATAAAGAATTTGTTAAAACTTGTATTGTTTTTTTATCTTACTTTTTTGTTCCGAAATATAGGATTTGGAAACCGGTTTTCTATTCATGGATCATTGTTACTCCTTTGTTAGTTATGTTTTTTTTTAGTTATAATCTGAGAAATAATACGCTTGAGAAGAAAATCGGCGTAATCGATGAATTTTATTATAAGTATTATAATCATAGAAATGAACAAGAAGTATTTTTTAATTTCAAGATACAAGGTGATACTTTACGCTATGGACAATTTTGGAATTTGCCGTTAATTAAAACCTTTGATTTGTTTTTTTTTGGCACCCGTTATGTCCCTGCTAAAATTGGGCGAATATCAAAAGGTGATACAATCGTATTTTATACTGATAAAAAACCAGTCCCATTTAAAACATTGGTTTGGTTTGATGAAGACTTGAAAACAGGTAAGGAAACATTACATATTACCGATAAATCAGAAAAGTTCATAATAACTACTTACGGAATGATATTGAATAACAAAGTATATATGAGTTATAAGAAAAGAGCTTTTGTGAGTAAGGAAATAAATCTTTTTTATATTGTTGAAGGAATTTACTTTCTGATATTGTTTCCCATGTTCAGTATAAAGTTTTCTTCAGCGCTACTAACATGGAAATATTGGCGACTATGAAGTATGAAATCAACAGTGACTTTTTGGAATCTAATCAGATTTTCAGCAAAGAATTATTAATTTGCTTGTTACTTTTTATACTAAATGTATGCCAAGCACAAAATAAAGATATTGTTATGACAGAAAAAGATACATCATTAAACGCAATTTTCGAAAGAAACTACGATCCGAAAACAGGATTGGAAATGTATAATTTTGAGTTGATGAAAAGCTCATCTATTTATCCTACAGCGTTTAAAACAACAAACGGATGGATAATCCTTGTCCATCCAATGATGATTGGAGGGGGAACTTATAGTGAATATTCACCCCCTCCGGAATTTATAATGGTACAAAAGAGTTTTTATCCTAATGGTATGCTAAAACAGAAGAGTTCTTTTTTTCAAAATGACCTAAAAATGGGTATTTGGGAATATTATGATGAAGAAGGAAATCTTATTAAGAAAGTGGATGAAAATGAAAAGTTCAAACTTTCAAAAATCAAATTTCAAGACATACTCAACATATTGGAAAAAGAAGGTTGGGTTGATCTAAAAACAGGAAAAGGGGCTACAGAGATAATTAGAAGCGAAAACCATGTACAAATAATCCCCGGATTCAATGTTTTTTTTACCATCGGGGTGAATAACAAAGTAACATGGTATGCAACTAAAAGTTTATTTGATGGTGCATTAGTTATTTCCTATAAGATTGATGGAGATTCTGGTCATGTTACAAGAGAAGAAATTCCAATTTATAACATAGAATAGCGTTATGAGAACAGTTTATCTATTAATAGCTTTGGGATTATTTATTTCATGTAAAAGTAATTTTATAAATTCTAACAACGATAATGCAATGGAAATGTATAATTTTGAGTTGATGAATAAAATTAAAGAATCAGGACAATTATCTACGGTAGTAGAAAAAGGAAATTCATTGGTTTTTATGACTTGTATGTATGAAAGTGGAGCATTTTATAAAGAATATCTACCTTCTCCGGCTTATTATCATGTGGTGAAAGAGTTTTATCCAAATGGAATACTGAAACATAAAGGAAACTATATTCAAAATGTCAAAATAGGGATATGGCAATACTATGACGAAAAAGGTTGTTTATTGAAAGAAGAAGACGAAGACCGAAAATTTGGCCTGATAAAGATTGAATGGATTTTAAAGTTTATTGAAAAAGAAGGATGGATTGACTTGAAAACAGGAAGAGGGCGTGAGGAAATTGCTTATACAAGTTCCAACAGAGGGTATATAAAAAATGGAATATTCTTATTGGCATTTATTAGAAAAGGTGAAGATCCGCATAAAAAATATATGGATTTCCCTTTTTGGGAAATAACTATATTAGATTGTCCTGAAACAGGATTTATCGAAACTGTTTATGAAATTCACGGTAATACGGGAGATTTATTAAGCAAGGAATCTAAACAGATTTTTAGAAAAGAATGACAACCGGCTAATAGTTCTTGGCATTGGCAAATAAATATTAAATATTAAACTTAGATGAACGAAATTAACAATAAACATTTACTAATTTGCTTGTTACTATTTATCTATAATGTATGCCAAGCACAAAATAATACCGTTATGACAGAAAAAGATACATCGTTAAATGAAAATTTTGAAAGAAAATATGATCCGAAAACAGGATTGGAAATGTATAATTTTGAGGCGATGAAAAGCTCGTCCATATATCCTACTGTAGTAAAAACAAATAATGGATGGACTATTCTAATCTATCCAATGTCGATTGCGGGAGGTACTTATGATGAATATTCACCACCTCCGGAATTTTTGATGATACAAAAGATTTTTTATTCTACCGGAATGCTTAAACAGAAGAGCTATTTTTTTCAAAATAACTTAAAAGTGGGTATTTGGGAATATTATGATGAAGAAGGCAATCTTATTGAGAAAACTGATGAAAATGAAAAATTCAAGTTGTCACAAATTCAACTTAAAGACGTTCTCAAAATATTGGAAAAAGAAGGATGGGTCGATCTGAAGACAGGAAAAGGAGCTACAGAAATAATCATAGATAATGAATTGAATGAATTGATAGAAATAAAACATGGATTTAATATTTTATTTACAGTGGATGAGAATAACAAAGTAACTTGGTATGCAACGAAACGAACTCATAATGGTGCATTATCTATTTCTTGTAAAATTGATGGAGATACAGGTCATGTTACAAAAGAAGAAATTCCAATTTATAACATAGAATAATTTTTCTTCAGCGCTACTAACATGGAAATATTAGCAGCGCTGAAGAATGAAATCTACGGTGTCTTTTAAAAATCTGCGTTTTTAGGGGTGCGGGGGAAGGGGATTACATCGCGTATGTTCGTCATTCCCGTCACAAACAGTAACAACCGTTCGAATCCCAATCCGAATCCGGCATGGGGGCAAGTTCCAAATCTACGCGTATCAAGGTACCACCACATATCCTTCATCGGCACATTCATCTCCTTAATACGCGTCATCAATTTGTCATAATCGCTTTCACGCTCTGAGCCGCCGATTATTTCACCTATTTTAGGGAATAACACATCCATGGCACGAACAGTTTTCCCGTCATCGTTCTGTTTCATATAGAACGCCTTTATCTCTTTGGGATAATCCGTCATGATGACAGGGCGTTTGAAATGGACTTCAACAAGATAACGCTCATGTTCGGAAGCAAGGTCGGCGCCCCAATAGACAGGGTATTCAAATGAATGACCTTTAGCGATGGCTGCTTCGAGAATGGTAATACCTTCGGAATATGTCAGTCGTATAAAATCATTTTCCAATATTCCTTCTAACCTGTTTATCAGTTCTTTATCAAACATATTGTTCAGAAATTGCAAATCATCGCCGCAATGCTCCAATGCCCATCGCACGCAATACTTGATAAACTCTTCGGCTAAATCCATGTTCTCTTTTATCTCATAGAACGCCATTTCCGGTTCGATCATCCAAAATTCGGCCAAGTGCCGGGGCGTATTTGAGTTCTCGGCACGGAAGGTAGGACCGAAAGTATAGATTGCACCTAATCCCATCGCTGCTAACTCTCCTTCTAATTGACCGGAAACGGTCAGGCTGGCCGGTTTGCCAAAGAAATCGTCATCATATCGGATCGCTCCCTGTTCGTCCTTTTTTAGGTCGGAAAGGTTAAGGGTGGTCACCTGAAACAACTGGCCTGCCCCTTCACAGTCGGACGTAGTAATGATCGGCGAGTGGAAATAGAAGAATCCGCGGTCATGGAAAAATTTATGGATAGCATACGCCATATGGTGTCGGATACGGAAAACAGCCCCAAAAGTGTTGGTGCGTGGACGCAGATGGGCTATCTCACGTAAAAATTCCATGGAGTGCCCTTTTTTCTGCAATGGATAGGTGTTGGGGTCGGCAACACCGAGAACCTCGATGTTACCGGCCTGAATTTCTACTGACTGTCCTTTCCCTTGTGATTGGACAAGTTTACCCGTCACACTGATACAGGCGCCAGTTGTTACTGTACGCAATGCTTCTTCACCAAATTGCCCAATGTCGGCAACAACCTGGATATTATTGATTGTCGAACCATCGTTCAATGCGATAAATATCACCTGCTTGCTTTCTCTTCGCGTACGAACCCAGCCCTTTACATTTACGTCCGTATCATACGCATTGATTTTCAATGCGTCTATTATTATTGTTCTTTCCATGTCTGATGTCTGAAAACTGATAACTGAAAACTGATAACTGAAAACTGAAAACTATAATCACTCATATGCGCCTAAGCGAAGCGCATTTACTTCCTGCTCTGACAGGTAACGCCATTTACCACGTCCTAAATTCCGCTTTGTCAGACCGGCAAAATATACGCGGTCAAGTTTTATCACGTGATAATCGAGTATTTCAAACATGCGTCGGACGATTCTGTTTTTGCCGGAATGGATTTCAATACCTACTTGGCTCTTATCTTCTTCGTTGGCATAGCTGATCGCATCTGCATGAATCTCTCCGTCATCCAAGTCAATTCCGTTAGCGAGTTTTTCCATGTCATCTATCGTGACTTCACGATCGAGCCATACATGGTAGATTTTTTTCTTTTTATACGAAGGATGTGTTAGTTTCGCAGCCATTTCGCCATCATTCGTAAGTAAAAGAACACCTGTCGTATTGCGGTCTAAACGACCTACGGGATAGATACGTTCCTGGCAGGCGTTTTTCACCAGGTCCATGACAGTTTGCCGGTTCTGAGGATCGTCGGAAGTCGTGACACAATTTTTTGGTTTGTTCAATAAAATGTAAATCTTGCTTTCTATTTGAACCGGTTGGTCGTGAAACATCACTTTATCCATGCGCGTAATTTTTGTACCGAGTTCGGTGATAGCTTCTCCATTTACTTTTATCGCGCCGGCTTGTATAAATTCATCGGCCTCACGTCGGGAACAAACACCGGCGTTTGCCAAATATTTATTCAAACGTATTTTAGTCGACATATCCACAATATCTTCTTTATACTTAATCGGTTTTGGGAAATTCACTTTAGAGAAATTAGCACGTCCGCCCGGCGCCTGTTTACGTGCGTTAGGTCCTCCGGGCTTTCTAAACTGACCGCCGCCTTGCTGGTTTCCGCCTCCTCTGTTATAACCACCACCCTGGTTGCGTCCACCGCCTTTGTTGTATCCACCACCTTTATTATAACCACCTTGCTGATAGCCGCCACCTTGTTGATATCCGCCACCTTGCTGATAGCCACCTTGCTGATAGCCACCCTGCTGGTATCTACCCTGTTGATAGCCACCCTGTTGATAGCCCCCTTGTTGATAGCCTCCTTGTTGATAGCCCCCATGTTGGTATCCGCCACCTTGGTTGTAATTACGTTGCTGATAACCTGCTCCTTGTTGGCCTCCGCCCTGATTGCTATAAGTCTTTTTGGGTTGATAGCCGCTTTCCTGGTTACTATCATAACTTCTACGCTGTTGATACCCGCCGCCTTGCGTATTATCGTAAGGTCGATGTTGCTGATATCCTCCACCCTGTTGATTGTCATAGTTTCGATGTTGTTGATAGCCTCCACCCTGATTTCCATAGCTTTTTTGCTGATAGCCACTTTGAGGCGGTTGGTTATAGGTACGGCGTTGATAACCGCCTCCGGCATCGGAATGAAATCTGTTATCTTCTTGATAATTATCGCTCGTACGTGGTTGACGGGGCGCTGGCGCATCTCCTTCTTGTGGAGTAAAGGGATGCGGGGAATAAGAAGACGATTGTCTTGTTTGTCCAAACATCGGTTGGAAAGGACGGCCTGAAGTAGTCGTGGAGGTGTAGTCTACTTTGCGCGTGTCCTTAATTCGTAAACGTTTACCTTTCGTTTTTGATGCATCATCAATTTGTCCGTTTTCTTCATCGGAAGTGATTTTCTTTTCTGTTGAATCCATTTTTTTAATTTTTTAGTTGAGTTAAACACTGGCAATCTCACGATTGCGCTTTTTTTATTTTAATAATTTTCTTAATTCCTAATTGATATATATTCCTACATAATTTTGAGGTGTTATCGACCTTAATTCATTTTTGATTTCTTCTTTCAGTTGTAATGAGTCAATAAATTGATGGATAGATTGTTCCGTTACTACATCATTGACGCGGGTTAATTCTTTCAATGATTCGTAGGGTTTCGGATACTTTTCACGACGTAAAATGGTTTGGATAGCTTCGGCCACTACCTCCCAATGATTGTTTAATTCATTCGATATTACACCTTTATTCAATAACAGTCTTCTTAATCCTTTCATTATGCTTTTAAAAGCTATTTCAATATGAGCCAAAGGTACGCCCACATTGCGTAGTACGGTCGAATCGGTCAAGTCGCGCTGCAGGCGTGAGACAGGTAGTTTTGTACTTAGATGAATCAGAATTGCATTAGCCAAACCCAGATTTCCTTCCGCATTTTCAAAGTCTATCGGATTGACTTTATGTGGCATGGCTGACGAGCCGACTTCGTCGGCAGTGATTTTTTGCTTGAAATAATCCATGGAGATATAAAGCCAAAAGTCACG
>JGI24702J35022_10002917_pt1 | contig 10348 bp, 7 predicted proteins | sample TergutTh196P4_FD_35022 | JGI IMG/M metagenome (IMG submission 35022)
CGGCAATCATGGCTACGCCTTCAACGGAAAATACACCCGCGTGAGGACCCTGTATCGGCAGGCGCACAACTCCGTTCCTGAGTTCGAGAACGGCGTGAAAATCAACGCCCGCCGCGTGCCGCGGACAAAACTGGTACCTGAAAGCGGCGCCGTGCATTCTGCCGTCCGGGAGTTTCCTCTGGCCGTTTTTGTGCCAGTTCCAGTTCATCATCTTCCTGCCGGCTTCAATGCACGCGTCAAAGCTGGGAACCGGCCTTTCGTCATTCTGTCCGTCGGGTCCGTGCAGGTTCAGTCGGGCAATATCAATCGGATCCTTTCCCAACTGCTCGGCTATTATATGGAACGCCATCGTCACGGTGTCCCAGTTGAAGGGGCAGAATTGCGAGCTGAAAATCATAAGACCGCGGTTGCTTTCGACAATATCCATTCTTTGTCTTATGTTCTGGCATTTAGTGGTTATATACGGACTGTAGCCCTGATCGCCGGACGTCGATAAAGAAGAATTGCCCGTAGCGCCGCCGTCGGCTATCGAGTAGTCGTCGAAAGCCGTAATAGCACCGTCCTTTTTAAACCCGACCTTCATGTGAATAAAGCGCTGCGACACCATGAAGTCAAATGTGTCCCTGCGGGTATTTACACAACGCACGGGTCTCCCCGTTCTTTTCGCCAAAAGCGGGGTGACATGCTGGGATCTGCGTAAGTTCCAGTCGCAATATTTGCCGCCCTGGAAAAGACCTTCCTGTATGACTCTTGCGGGTTGCAGTCCATATAACTGTCCTACGGCGTTTTTGCCGCGGCGGTCAACGTGGCAGACTGCGCCTTCAAGTCGGAGCGTGTCTCTTCCCTGGTAGGGATCGTCGTACCACCATGCCACGGATCCGTGGGGATTGGGCGATGCGGATGCGTATGCGGGCATATTCAGGTCGTACTCGATAATGTGGTCGGCCTCGGCGAATCCTTGTTCCACGTCTCCCTGATTACGGTTCGAATAGGTAACGTTGCCTTGCCTGGGAGGATTGGCGCCGTCCGCTTTCGCCGCAGACACTGGAACCCACGCGGGTGTGGGCGCGCGTACCAACGGGGCGTCGGGCTTCATGCCTTCTTTTAAATCCACTACATGCGGCAGGATTTCCCACTGGACGTCAAGCGCTATTAAAGCCTCGTCGCAGATATCCCCGTTTTCCGCGACGACTATGAATCCTACCTCAATATTTTCTTCTTCAGCGACGTTGGAAAGGAAGTCATGGGGCGTACGTCCCATGACGCCGCCGCGCCTGATCTGTATCAGGTCCGGATCGTCCCACTGAACGATGTCCACGACGCCTGGAACCGCGAGGGCTTTTTCCTTATTGAAACTCTTTATCCTTGCGCGCGCGTAAGGACTGCGAAGGAATTTCGCTTCAAGCATATTGGGAACGACGTAGTCTATTCCGAATTTGGCAACGCCAGTCGCCACTGCCCATGACAGTTTGCCGACCAGGTCGGTCTTGCCGAGTACCCTGAAATCTTCTCTTTGTCCGTTTACTCCGGTTAAATCAGCCATCTCGTTTACTCCTTTAGATATTTTCAGACGTGAAGCGGCATAAAGGCAAGCTCTAAAAACTCCGTTTTTAGAGCTTGCCATATGGTTTCATTTTTACTGCGCGCTGCCGTCTGTGCCGAACCAGTTTATCTGGCGGGCGATGCCTCGCAACACGCCAACGTCTGAGGACTCCATTCCGGCGCGCCCCAGAAGCCGCCGGATAGCGAACATCATGTGTTTAGCGTTCTGCGGATGCAAAAACCCTATTTTCAACAGCGCCTCTTGGAGCTGCGCGTACATGGCTTCGGTTTGCTCAAGCGAAGCCAGTCGGAGCGCGCGGCCGGGTTCATGCGATAGACTGCCAAGCATCAATTCGTAGGCGATGATCATCACAGCCTGGGCGAGGTTGATGCTGCTTGCGTGACGGCTGGTAGGAATGCGGATAAGATGCCCGCAGAGTCGCAGGTCGTCATCAACCAATCCAGTGTCTTCCGGTCCGAAGAGGATTCCGACTTTTTGCCGTGCAGCCTGGTTGAGAATTTCCGGCGCAAGACGCCGCGGCGTCGCGGCATCAGAGCGATACCCGCCGACCGCGCCCGTAGCGCCGACAAGCACATTCATTTCGGCTGCGGCGGAACTCAGCGAGGGATAAATCCGCGCTGCGTCAAGTACGCCGATTCCCGCTTTAGCCCTGCGGCGCGCCTCGTCATTGATTTCACAACAGGGCGACGCTAGAACAAGCCTGCCAAGCCCCATGTTTGCCATGGCGCGGGCGGCTGCCCCGATATTTCCCGGATGTTTAGTTCCGGCAAGAATAATAAAAATATTGTCTAACGAGTTCATGCAAAACCGTTAAGCGGTGATAAGTATAGCTTCCGGGTGTATTCTGATCCAACGGACAGGCTGGACGGCGGGCGGCTCAAAAACATGAATTTTCTTTGCGATGGCTGCCAGCATCCCTTCTGAGTCAATGATACGGTAGTTTTCGCTCTGCCAATCAGCGCTTAAAATATTCAGATCGTTCCCGCGCGACAAGGATTGTTTGTCGCCGTCGGATACGATGATTGACGGCATCTCCGCAAGCAGACGGTTCATGGGAATCATGCGGCGGAAGAAATAATCAGCCGGAAAATAATTCCCGCCGTCGTCCGGCGAAGTCAGCGGCGTTGCGTCCTCTATGGAAAATTCTCCGCAGCGTATTCTGCGGAGCTGCTCCAGATGCGCTCCGCAGCCGTAATCCCGTCCGATGTCGTGCGCAAGTCCACGCGCGTAAGCGCCGGCGGAGCATACGAGTTCAAACTCCGCTAAATTGTGATCCACGCCGAGCAGCCGCAATGAGCTAATAGTAACTTCCTTGACGACCGGCGCCATTTCAATGCCTTTGCGCGCGTAGACGTACAAGGGTTTTCCCTGCACTTTTTTCGCCGAATACGGCGGCAGGGTTTGCTGAATAGTACCGCGCCAGCGGGAGAAAATTTCTTCCAGGCGTACGGCGTCGATATCAGGATTCGTGTCTTCGCCCAGGGGTTCGCCGTCCATGTCATATGTGTTTGTGGCGAAGCCAAAGCGCATTACGCCGCGATAAACCTTTTCCGCGGACTGAAACCATCTCGTTAACCGCGTTGCGCGTCCGACGGCCAGCGCCAACGTTCCCGTAGCGAAAGGATCCAGCGTTCCGGTATGGCCGATCTTTTTGATTCGAGTAATGCCGCGGATTTTCGCGACTACGTCGTGTGATGTCCACTCCGCGGGTTTGTCGATAATCAACATACCGTCCAAGATTATTCTTCCTCCTGACTGTGTATACCTGCGAGCAGACGTTCGATGTGCTCGCCGTATTCACGCGACGTGTCGAGTACAAAATCTATTTCCGGCAAAAACCGCGCGCGGATACGCGAGGCTAGTTCATGGCGCGCGTGTCCGGCAGCGCCGCGCAATGCCTCGAAACTTTTCTTTTTTTCGTCTTCGTCGCCCATAAGCGTAACAAATACGCGGGCGTATTTTAAATCGGCGCTCATGCGGACGCCGGTAACGGTGACAAAACCAATATCATGGCCTTTTAGTCCGCGGGAGAGCATCAGGCTGATTTCCCTCTGAATCTGAAACGCCAATCGTTGAGGTCTGCGTGAAGGCTGCATAGAGCTACATTGTGTTTGGTTGAATTTTCTCTATTACGTACGCCTCAATGACGTCGCCTACTTTGATGTCGGAAAAATGCTCGAACCCGATGCCGCATTCAAATCCGGATTTCACTTCCGTCACATCGTCCTTGAAACGCCGCAGAGATGATATTTTTCCTTCGTGAATGACCGCGTTGTCGCGCAGGAGGCGCGCCTCGGAATTGCGTCGTATCAACCCGTCTTGAACATAAGAACCAGCGATGACGCCGAATTTCGGCGTACGGAAAGTATCCCTGACTTCCGCCCTGCCCATGTATTTTTCATGGATCGTTTTTTCCAGCATCCCTATCATGGCGGCCTTAATTTCATTAACCAAGTTGTAGATCACCGTATAAAGACGGATTTCAACCCCTTCGGAATCGGCCAGATCCTGCGCTTTGCGCTCCGGGCGCACGTTAAATCCAATAACTATAGCGTTTGATGCGGAAGCCAGCAGCACGTCGGTTTCAGTAACGGCGCCGGCGCCGCTGTGCAGAATTTTTACCTTAACCTTTTCCGTGCTCAGCTTGTTAATCATTTCGTTGAGAACTTCCACGGAACCCTGCACATCTGCCTTGACGATCAACGGAAGCTCTTTTACCACTCCTTCGCGCGCTCGATCAAAGAGTTCCTGCAATGTCAGGCGTGAAAACTTCTGCAGCGTTAATTCGCGGTCCCTGGATTTACGGAACTCGGCGACCTGCCTCGCCTTAGCTGCATTTTCAAAAACCTGGAAAATATCGCCGGCCCGCGGCAGATCCTGTAAGCCCAGAATTTCCACCGGAATCGAAGGTCCGGCGGATTCGATAATCCGGCCTCTGTCGTTGACCAGCGCGCGTACTCGGCCGTTAATGGATCCGGCGACAAAAGAATCGCTCTGGCGCAACGTACCGCTTTGCACCAGCACGGTGGCAACGCAGCCGCGCCCGCGATCGACTTTCGCTTCCAGCACCACGCCGGAAGCGAGGCGCCGAGGATTGGCCTTGATATCTTTCATATCGGCGACAAGAACAATCATTTCAAGAAGCAGCGGAATATTAAGTTTCTGTTTCGCGGAAACTTCCACCATTACCGTATCTCCGCCCCAGTCTTCCGCCAGCAGTCCCTGATCGGCGAGCGCCTGTTTTACGCGGTCAATTTGCGCTCCCGGTTTGTCGATCTTGTTGATGGCCACGATTATCGGCACATTGGCGGCCCTTGAATGGTGTATGGCTTCTATCGTCTGCGGCATTACGCCGTCGTCCGCAGCGACCACAAGTACGACAATATCTGTCGCCTGCGCGCCGCGAGAGCGCATCAGTGTAAAGGCTTCGTGTCCCGGCGTATCAAGAAAAACAATGCTCCGCTCTCTGCCTTCCACGGATATCTCCACCTGGTACGCGCCGATGTGCTGCGTAATGCCGCCCGCTTCGGTCTCCGTGACGTTGGTTTTGCGTATGGTATCAAGCAGCGAAGTCTTTCCGTGATCGACATGTCCCATGATTGTGACAACGGGAGGCCTGTTTAAATAATCTTCCGGATTGTCGGGTATTTCCTGTTTCGATTCCGCTTCTTTCTCGAAGCTAATCATAGTGGCGCGGAAGCCGAATTCGGCGCAGGCCCCGCTTGCCGCCTCAATGTCAAGCACCTGGTTGATTGATGCGAGTATGCCCTTTGACATAAGCTTCTGTATGATGAACTTGGAACGGATTCCCATTTTTTCGGCGAGTTCCTTAATGGTGACGCCTTCCGTGATTTCGATAGGCTTGTAATCATCAGGATTGGCCGGCGCATGCGGAAGTTCCATTTTGGGGCCGCGAACAGGCTGTTCCGGTTTTCCGCCTTTTTGCTTACGGACAAATTTTGTGCCGCTTCCGGCGCCGGGTTTTCCGGGACGCGACTGCCATGAAGTCCGTACCGCAACAGGTTTTTGCAGATCCTTGATGACGCGCGGAGGCGGAACGGGCGTTATTGTTTCTGGGGATGTTCTTATTAAAACCGTCGCAGTTTTCTTTTTAGGAACAACTGCGGTTAATGTTTTTTTGTCGCCGGCGGTCTCTTCGTGTTTTGTCGTCTGCGTTTCTTCAGCGGGAACTTTCTGTTCGGAAGGCGTCAAAGGCTGAGAGACTGTATTCGCCTGAGGCTGTGGTTCTTCCGTCGGAGCGTTTATCGTCGTTTCCGGAATCTGTTCTACGCTGGGTTCCTCCATCGCCGCTTCTACCGCCGGAGTTTCTAAAATCGGCGCAGTCGGCACTAAAACCGCAGTCTCTGCCGGTTCCGGCATCACTTCTTCAACAACCGGCGCTTTATCCATAACCGGCGCTTTGTCCGTTACGGTTTCAAGCGGCTTTTCCTGCGGCGTTATAACCTTTTTACGCACGCGTACATTCACATTTGCGTTTTGTGTTTTTTCAGGCGCGTTCGCCGCGGGCGCTTTATTGGATTTGTGCGCAGTTGGCTTTTTAACTTTTTTATTTGCCGTGTTTGACGCAACGGATTTTTTGGCACCCGACGCCTCTTTTTTATGCGAAAGGATTTTTTTACGGATAGTATCGGCAAAACCGGTATCCATCGGTTGGGTTGGCGTAAATACATACAAACCCAAACGCTTGGCTTCCGCGAGAATCACATTGCTCTCTACGGAACATTCTTCCGCCAGTTCCGCGACGGTTATTTTATCCATTTACGCAATTACCTCAGGTATTTCTGAATTTTCCCCGTCGGCTGCCGCAGTTTCAGTATCCGCCGCATCCGGTTTGGATACTGCCGCGGCTGCCGTTTCTTCGGAATTATCAACGCGGGTTTTTTCAATACTAATTTCCAGGCCGGCAATGGCTGTCGGCACATTCACGCCTTCCGGAACCTCAATTTCCACTTCCTCGAACATATCGCGGGCCGCAACCATTACTTCGGCCGCGATTTCATCGCTTAAATCGGAAATCTTTTTGAAAGTTTCCTCGCCAAGCTCAAGAATGCGTTCAACCGATTCGATGCCGATTTCGCGAATTTTCATGATAACGTCGTCGCTTATGCCTTCCATTTCCGAAAGCGGCGTAACGGAAGATGTCAACGACTCCATCGCGCGCATTACTTCACGCTTTTTCTGTTCCTCGTTCTTTACGTCTATTTGCCAACCGATCAGTTTTGACGCCAGGCGCACGTTTTGTCCCTTTTTCCCTATAGCCAAAGACTGTTGTTTGTCATCCACTATTACTTCCATGTGTTTGGCAACGGGATCAAGTACAAGCACTTTGGAGATTTTGGCGGGGTTCAAAGCGTTTGCCGCATACTGCGCCGGATCCTCCGACCATTGCACAATGTCGATTTTTTCGCCGCGAAGTTCGCGAATTATGTTGTTAATGCGCGTGCCTTTCATTCCCACGCAGGCGCCGACAGGATCAACATCGCGATCCATTGACGCTACGGCGATTTTGGCGCGGTCGCCCGGTTCATGTACGGCGCTTTTTATGACGATGGTTCCGTCATATATTTCGGGAATTTCCATTTCAAACAAACGGTTGAGCAACGTTGAATCAATACGGGAAATAATGACCTGCGGGCCTTTCGCCATTTCAAGCACGCGAGTGATGACGGCGCGGATGCGGTCGCCCTGCTTGTATTTTTCGATGTGCGACTGTTCTTTTAAAGGCAACGAAGCTTCGATCTTGCCGATGTCTACGATAATATCCGGCCCCTCGTGGCGTTTTACGATGCCGTTGACCATTTCGCCGATTTTCCCGGAGTATTCGTCAAAAACGTTATGCCTTTCGGCTTCACGAACTTTTTGTAAAATCACCTGTTTCGCGGTCTGCGCGGCAATCCGTCCCAAAACCTCGGTGGATTTAGGCATTTCAACTGTGTCGTCGATTTCAATGGTTTCGTCATACTCGTGGGCGTTTTCAATTGATATCTCCAGACTGGGATTTTCAACGGTTTTGACGACTTTCAGGACGGAGAAAACTTCAATTTGTCCGGTTTTTAAATCAAATCGAGCATGTAAATCCTCGCCGCTCTTGTAAAACTTTCTGGCGGCAGCCGCCATAGCGTCTTCAAGCGCGGAAATAATAACCTGCGAATCTATATTTTTTTCCTTGCTGATCTGTTCGATCGTCTGACCGATAACATTCGACATAATTTGTAGAACCTCTACAGCCTCACGCTTTGCGGCCTATATCGGCTATCAAGCTGGCCTTTTCAATATCTTCGACGGTTATAATAATAATCTGCTTATCCGGCATGGTTTCAAGCGTCAACCGGCCTCCGGTTACGTCAATAATTCTGCCCTTAAAATTTCTCCGACACTCAATGGGGTTTCGTGTACGCACCCTCGCGTTTTCTCCTCTGAACCTTTGAAAGTCCGCTTCTTTAACCAGCGGACGATTTACGCCCGGCGACGATACTTCCAAAATATAGGGAAAATGAACGTAATCCTCCACATCCATTGCCGCGGAAAAGCTCCTGCTAAACCGCTCGCAATCTTCCAGCGTGATTCCCGACGGCTGGTCGATGTAAATACGAACGATTGAGCGGCCTCCTTCATTTCTTATTTCAACGAGAACGATTTCCATTAACATGAAAGCCGCTGTTTTTTCCGCCAGTTTCGCAATCCTGATTTTCAAAGATTGTCGATCGTTCCCGTCCGACATTGTTGTTCTCCTAAAAAAAAAGTGGGCAAAGACCCACCTCCGCAAAAGAAGCAAATACTAATTATACATGACCATATGCAAATTACAATAGGTAAGTCTCCGCATGGGGGCAGTTTCGAGTTTCAAGATGCGGGCGAGCCGCCGGCGTTCCCAAGAGTTTTGCAATTGCCTCAGATACTGTATAATATTGATTTGGCTTGTTGCCGTATACCAGGAGGGGATTGAAATGAAAAAGACGACGGGAGTCGCTCTGGCGATTGTATTTGCCGCGTGTTTGGCGGGAGCCGGAACTATTGATCGAATTCTTGTCAAGATCAACGACGACATCATTACAATGTCGGAACTCAAACGGGCATTGGAACCTTATCGCAAGGAAATCATGAACAGGATTCCCGCCGCGCAGCAGGAGCAGGCTCTAAAAGAAGCGGAAGAGATGATTTTGAACAATCTGATAGAATCGACTCTCATCTATCAGAGAGCGATAGAACTGGAGTATAACGCCTCCATGGAAAAAGAGGTAACTGCCGAAATCCAGCAAATAATGAAAGAAAACAATTTCAGGGATACGGAAGAATTGGAAAACGTTCTGGCGGAAGAAGGAATGAGCCTTCGGGCTTTTCGCGAAGACATTGAAAAGCAGGTGATTTCAGCGGGACTCGTAAGCGATTTCATTAATTCGCGTATAAGCCTGTTGACGCCGGAAATTGAAAGATACTACCAGAATAACCTGGCGGATTTTTCCACGCCAGAGGAGGTTACCCTCAGCGAAATTATTCTGGACACGACAAAAGGCGTTGCCGAGGCTGAAAAACTTGCCGCTGATATTGTCGAGCGCGCTCGGAGCGGAGAGTCTTTCGCGGAGCTTGCCCAACGGTATTCCCGCGGCGCCACCGGCGGCAAAGGCGGCGGAATCGGAACTTATGTTATCGACAAGCTTAACGACGAAACACGCGCCGCGCTTGTTGGAGTCGAAGAGGGTGAAATTTCAGCGCCGCAAAAATCGGGTGAAGGACTCATCATCTATCGAGTAGACCTCCGTAAAAAAGTGATAGTTAAGCCCATGGACGAAGTCAGGGATGAAATCAGAAACATCCTCTACCAGCAAAAGCGAATTCCAGAGTATAACCGCTTCATAACGCAGCTCAGAGAAGACGCGTACATACAGATTTTCCCTGAAATGTAGGTATATCCCTTACCCACGGGGTATAATTTTGCCGATGTCTCATGAAAAACCTTACGAAAAATTACTTGAGCCAGGACGCATAGGCGCGGTGAAAACCCGTAACCGGATAGTAAAGCCGGGAGCGGGAATGCTTATGTGGCACGAAGACGACGTCCACATGCGTGAAGAAGTAAAGGCTTTTTACGAACGCTTTGCCCAGGGCGGCGTCGGACTGCTTATCGTAGAAGCGGTGACGGTCGATTATCCTTGGGGCGCGCGCTACAGGAACCGTTATCGAATAGACGACGACAAGTTTCTGCCGGGACTGCGCGAACTTGCGGATGTCATACACAAACACGATTGTCCGACATTTCTTTCCACAAACCACGACGGTCCCTGGCAGGTGTATTGGGGAAATGAACAAAATCCGCTTTATCCCGGTCCCCCCGTCGCCGCATCAAACGTTTGGCTGAAAAATCCATACGATCACCACAACGAAGAGCCTAGACCGCTGACGGTTTCTGAAATAGCGGGCATCGTGGAAAAATTCGGCGCGGCCGCGCTGCGCGCGCGCAAGGCCGGCTTTGACGGCATAGATATCAACGCGGCGAGCAGCCATCTGTTCCAGAGCTTCCTTTCGCCGTTCTGGAACAAAAGAGAAGACGAATACGGGGGAAGCCTGGAAAACCGGACACGTTTTCTTAGTCAGGTAATCCGGGAAATGAAAAACCGGGCGGGAAGCGATTTCCCCGTCTCGCTGATTCTAAACGGCGTCGAAATCGGCCTCGCCGTCGGCGCGCGCGATTGTTTAAGCTCTGAAGACGCTCTGGCGGCGGCGAGTCTGGCCGTAGAAGCGGGCGCGGACGCCATACAGGTTCGC
>JGI24702J35022_10002918_pt1 | contig 10346 bp, 7 predicted proteins | sample TergutTh196P4_FD_35022 | JGI IMG/M metagenome (IMG submission 35022)
GGTGAAGGTGACGACTTCACATTGGTAGGTGTCCTGCAACCATTTGAGGATCACCGAGGTATCCAGCCCGCCCGAGTAGGCGAGCACGACTTTGTTTGCGTGGCTCATGATCGTTTCCGTTCCATGCTTAAAGCGTTCAACAGCAGGTCACATCGGGCAGAACGAACCCATTCCGTTCATCGACGCGGCCCAATACGAGAAATTCCATCAGTGCCTTTTGCGCGTGAAGACGGTTTTCGGCTTCGTCCCAGACGAGCGATTGCGGGCCGTCGATCACTTCCGAGGTAACTTCCTCTCCCCGGTGCGCGGGCAGGCAGTGCATGAATACGGCATCCGGCGCGGCCACGGCCATCATGTCGGTGTCGACGCACCATCCGGCGAAAGCCTGTCGGCGCGCTTCGTTTTCGGCCTCGAACCCCATCGACGTCCACACGTCGGTCGTAACGAGATGCGCGCCCCGACAGGCGTCTTTCGGATCGTCGAACAACTGGTAGTGATCCGTCCCGGCAAGGCCGATTTTTTCCGACCGGATGCCATAACCGGACGGCGCGGAGACATGAACGCGGAAATCCAGCACTTCGGCAGCCTGGAGCCACGTGTTGCACATGTTGTTGGCGTCCCCCACCCAGGCCACGGTTTTGCCCTGGATCGGGCCGCGATGCTCGATGAAGGTGAAGATGTCGGCCAGCGCCTGACAGGGATGCAAGTCGTCGGTCAGGCCATTGATGACCGGAACCCGCGAGTTGGCGGCGAAACGCTCCACGATGCCTTGCTCGAAGGTGCGGATCATCACGGCGTCGCTCATGCGCGAAATGACCTGCGCCGAGTCTTCGATGGGTTCACCGCGCCCGAGTTGCGAGTCGCGCGTGTTGAGATAGATCGCCGAGCCGCCAAGCTGCTGCATCCCAGCCTCGAAGGACAGGCGCGTGCGCGTGCTGGCCTTCTCGAAAATCATCACCAGCGTGCGGTCGAACAACGGGTGATACGTCTCGTAGCGTTTGAACTTGTCCTTGATCCAGCGCGCGCGCCGGAACAGGTACGCATATTCTTCGGCGCTGAAATCCTTGAATTGCAGGTAGTGTCTGGGTGAAGTCATGGCGGTCTCCCCTCCTGTCCACTTCATCGGTCATTGCGACAGAAAATCACGAATCAGCGGCGCAAGCCCTTCGACGAGGGTTTTGGCGTCGCTGTCGCTGAAAATGAGCGCGGGCAACAGACGAATCACGTTTTCTGCGGTGACGTTGACGAGCAATCCGGCGTCGAGCGCGCGCATGACCATTTCACCGCACGGGCGGTCGAGTTCGATGCCGATCATCAACCCGCGCCCGCGAATGTCCACCACGCCAGCCGCGCCATCGAGCGCCTTCATCAGCCCGGCGCGTATAGCCTCTCCCATGCGCGCCGCGTTGTCCATCAACCCCTCTTCGGCGATGACATCGAGCGTGGTGAGCGCCGCCGCGCAGGCCAGCGGATTGCCGCCGAACGTGCAGCCGTGGTTGCCCGGCTGGAAAAGACCGGCAGCCAATCCAGAAGTCAGGCAAGCGCCGATGGGCACCCCCGAGGCGAGTCCCTTGGCAAGCGTCATGACATCGGGACGCACCCCCGCATTCTGCCAACCGAACCATTTGCCGGTGCGGCCCGTGCCGCATTGCACTTCGTCGACCATCAGGAGCCAGCCGCGCTCATCGCACAGGGCGCGCAGGGCGCGCAGGTATTCGTCGCTCACGACATTGACGCCGCCTTCGCCCTGGAGCACTTCCAGCATCACCGCCACCACGTCGCGGTTGCGCGAGGCGATCTGGCGCACCGCATCCATGTCCCCGTGGGGCACCCGGATGAATCCCGGAACCAACGGCTCGAAACCGGCCTGCGCCTTGCGGCTGCCACTGGCCGAGAGGGTTGCCAGCGAACGCCCGTGGAAGGCGCGCTCCATCACGATGATCGACGGCAACTCGACGCCTTTTTTCTTGTGCCCGTAAAAGCGCGCAAGCTTGATCGCCGCCTCGTTGGCCTCCAGCCCGGAATTGCAGAAAAACGCCTCCTCCATCCCGGAAAGGTTCACGAGCCGCGCGGCCAATTCCTCCTGCAAGGGAATGCGGTAGATATTGGAAGTGTGCAGCACCTTGCCCGCCTGCCGGGAAATCGCTTCCACCAGACGCGGATGATTGTGGCCGAGAGTCGAGACCGCGATACCGGCAAGCGCATCGAGATAGCGCCTTCCCGTTTCATCGAAAAGCCATGTGCCCTGACCGTGCGTAAACGCAATCGGCAGGCGGGCGTAGGTATTCATGACATGTGATAACGACATACTGAACCCCGGCAGAATGAAGTAAAAACGCACACGGCGGCAAAACGCCGCCGTGCACTGACATGCACCTAATTTTACGCAGAATGTTGCCCCATGTACAGGCTATCGGCTGGCATCCACTTTTTGATGATTCTGCTAGAATGCAGAAATACGAAACGCCAGTCGCAAGAGGAGACGCGGCTCGGCGCTTGCTCCATGAACTTCAATAACCAGCCTTACGGGCACAACACGACATGGGTAAGGAAATCAAGAATCTCGTCATCATCGGCGAAACCAGCGACGGAAAAACCTTTCGTCCAAGCGACTGGGCGGAACGCCTGTGCAGCCTCACATCGGCCGTCGGAAACAACAAAAAGGTCAAATATTCCCAATTCGTGCGCCCCGGCTGCACTGCTGCGGGAATAAAAACCGTCATCGTCAATCCCCATCTGCACAGGGCCGACCCGCTCGCGTGGAAATTTGTGCTCGACTTTGCCAAAGACCACGATCTGCAAATCGAAACCATTCCCGTCCCTCCGGCTTATGCCGCCGTTGACGAAATCTTTCATGCACGTCACTCCGTCCGGCGTTTTCTGCCGACGCCCGTCTCCCGCGACGTGGTCGCCGAACTGCTGGAACTGGCTTCGCGCTCGCCTTCGGGAACCAACGCGCAGCCGTGGAAGGTATACGCCCTGGCCGGAGCGGCGCGTGAAGCCCTGTCCGCCGCCCTGCTGGAGCGGTTCGACCAGGAAGCAAGCGAAGAACGGGAATACGACTACTACCCCGATCAATGGGCGGAACCGTGGCTCTCGAGGCGGCGCAAGCTCGGATTCGATCTGTATGCGCTCGTGAGCATCCCCAAGGGCAACAAGTCGCGCATGAAGGAACAGACCGGACGCAACTACCTGTTCTTCGACGCGCCGGTGGGCCTGATCTTCACGCTCGATCGCCGTCTGACGAAGGGCATGTTTCTCGACTACGGCATCTTCATCGGGCATCTCATCATCGCCGCGCAGGCGCGCGGGCTGGCAAGCTGCATGCAGACGACGTTTGTCGATTACCCGGATACCGTCCGTCGGCATCTCGGCATCGGCGAACAGGAAATGATCGTCGGCGGACTCGCCCTCGGTCATGCCGACCCGGAAGCCCCGGAAAACGGCATCGTCACGGAACGGGAACCCGTCGAAACGTTTACGTCGTTCCGGGGGTTCTGAACACGGACCGAACGTAAAGCCCGATCACTGCCTCGGCTCATCCAGCCAGCCGTTGAACCGGGCGATTTCCGTTTCCTTGAGTTCCCCCACCAGGGCGAGCAGTTGCAGGCGCGAGAACATGTACTGGTAGCGCGCGCGATTGAGGTCGCGCCTTGCCGTGGCAAGGTTCTGCTCCGCGATGAGAACATCCAGCGTGGAGCGCGTCCCGGCCATGAAACCCTTGCGCGTCGACTCCAACGCCTGTTCGGCGGATTTCACCGCCTGTTCGTAGGCGCGCACCCAATGCACCCCCTGGGCAACGCCATCAAACTCTTTCCTGATCTGCAAACCGATCTTGCGCCGCCCATCTTCCAACTGCTGGCGGGCCTTGTCCAGTTCGGCCCTGGCCTGACGCACCAGGGACTGCGTTTCTCCCCCGGAGAAAATCGGCATCTCGGCACGCAAACCATACACGGTGGCATCGTTCTTGACATCAATACTGTCGGTCGTGTTGCTTTCGTTCCTGATGCGCTGGGCGACAAAATCGAGCGTGGGCAAATGGCCGGAAAGCGCCTTCTTGACCTGCAAACTGGCCGCTTCGACGGAAGCGCGCAGGGCTGTCAATTGGGGATTGACCCCTTCCGCTTTCTGTATCCAGTCCTCGATCCGATCGGGATCGGGACGGACGAGCGTCATACGTTCAGGGTTCAGGCGAGCCAACGGCGTCAGAGGCCGGTCGACGATGGCCCTGAGCGCATCGTGCGCATAATTCAGTTGATATTGCAGTTCGATGGTCTGTGCCGCCGCCAGATCGAGTTGCGAACGCGCCTCGTCGATGTCGGTGCGCGTGCCCCTGCCGGTCTGGAAAGCCTTCTGGGCATAGTCCAGATGCGTCAGGTAGGAATCGCGCTGCGCCCTGGTGACTTCCAGATTCGCTTCGGCAAGCAGGACATCTATATAGGCGGCGGACAGACGTGTACCGACATCCTGCTCGGCCCCTTGCAGTTCGGCCTCGGCCCCCTCCACCAGTACCCGTGACTGTCTCCAGGTCGCAAAGGCTGCGGCTCGGAACAGAGGCTGAGTCACCCCCACGGAATAGTTGTAGCTGCTGTACCTGGAATTGACCGTGTCTCCCGCCCCCAGACCTGTGGTGTACGTCTGGTCGTTCGAATTCTTGTAGCGGGTGCCGCTGAACGACGCATTGGGCAGCAACCGCGCCAACGCCTGGGGTTTCATTTCGCGGCTGGCCCGAGCATCGGCCTGCGCGGCAAGGTAGGCGGCGTCGGCCTGCACCGCATCGCGGTACAGGCTCAACAGGTTATCGGCCTGCGCCGACAGGGAAACGGACAACATGCCAGCGCCAATGAACGCGGCAACCGTTGGGGAAATATGTGTTTTCATTTGTGTACCTCATTCTTCTTTCATGGAAGAAGCAACCCGTTTCAACAGAGGATGCAGGAGATAGGTCAGCATCGAACGCTCTCCGGTAATGACAACGACTTCCACCGGCATGCCCGCCTGCAATTGGCGTTTGCCCAGTTTCTTCATACCTTCTTCGGTGACGGTCACGCGCGCCAGGTAATAAGGAATGCCGGTCTGCTCATTGGTGAGCAGGTCGTGAGAAACCGAAACGACCTCGCCGGGCACGACCAGCATGGGGCTGTGCGCAAAGGAGGAAAAACGCACGTCCGCCCCGAGTCCCGGTTGTACGCGGTCGATGAGATGCGGCGGAATATGGGTCTCCAGCAACAGGGGTTCGTCCTGGGGCACGATGTCCATGATTTTTTGCCCCGGCCCGATGACGCCGCCCACGGTCTGCACCGCGAGTCCCATGACCTGACCGCTGGCCGGCGAGCGGATGACCGTGCGCGCCAGATCGCCCTTGGTCGCATTGAAACTCTCGGCCTCGGCGTCGACCCGGCCTCGCACCTCAGCCAGTTCCTGGTCGACCTCTTTCCTGAATTCCTGCTTTCTTTGCGTAACGCGCAACTTCGCTTCGGCCAGGGAACTCTTGGACCGTTCGATATTGCCCTGTAATTCGGAAATCGCCCCAATGACATCGGACTGCGTGCGTTGCAGGGACAACAGATCGCGTCGCGGCGCATAGCCCTCTTTTACCAACTCCTCCAGCCCCTTGATTTCTTCCTTGAGCGAGCTCGTTTGCGAGCGCCGGGCCTCCATCAAACCCTGGTAACCCGTGATGCTGCCTTCCAGTCCGACGATGGATTCTTCTATGGCCTGGATTTCGGCCTGGTGCGCCATCCGTCGCGCCGCAAACAGTCCTTCCTGGTTGGCAATCAGGTCGGCAACCAGTGGGGAATCCTTCTCATCGAGCAAATCGGAATGAAAACTGATGGCATCCCGCCCGCCCTGCTCCGCCACCAGTCGGGCTTCCATCGCCCGCAGGGTGTAATAACGCTGACGCACGCTCTCAAAGTTGGCCTGCGTGCTCGCCGGGTCGATCTCCATGAGAGGAGCGCCCTCGTGCACGATTTGCCCTTCTCTCACATGGACGGACTTGACGATGCCGCCGGTGAGGTGCTGCACCGCCTTTCTCTTGGTATCGACCGTCACCACGCCCGAAGTCGGCACGCCTTCGTTCAGGGGCGCAAGTGCCGCCCAGAGCAGGAAGCCGCCGAAACCGATTGCCAGCACAAGAAAACCCAGCCGGGCCGGCGAACGGGTATCCACGGGCAAACCATGCGCATGCGCCTCCTCCATGTCACGACCCCGCCTGGGAAGCGCGACGGGTTTGGGCGTCAGCGCCTTGACCAGGGCATTCCCCGTACTGGTCTGGGATCGGGGCGTGTTCGAAGACCGAGCCGACTCGACTTCCGACGGCGGGGCATTCGCCACGTCAACATTCTCTTTGCGGTTTTTGCGATTCATCGCCTGGGCACGAAGCATGATTGATTACACTGCCATAAATTTCGATTTCGACATGACCGCCGATTTGGCCGTCACTGCAGTTCCCGGCACGGCCACCTGTCTTGTTCCGGCTGCCCCGGTCATTTTTCCGGGTGTTGCAGCCGTTCCGGGAGCAGCCGCCGGTCTGGGCGCGCCGCCATAACTCGATACCGCCCTGCCCCCACTCGGCAGAACTTCTGTCGCCGTCGCGGGCAAGCCCGCCTGGGGCGGCTGGTTCAATTGCGGAGGCGCTTCCATGCGCACCGCGCTGCCTGCCTCCATGAGCAGGATCTGATCCATCGCCGCCATGATCTGCGGGCGATGGCTGATGAGCACCAGCGTCGTACCGCGTTCCTTCATGGTCAGAACCGCTTGCAGCAGGGCGCGATCCCCGGCGTCGTCCAGGTTGGAATTCGGCTCGTCGAGCACCACCAGCCGGGGATTGCCGTAGATGGCCCGCGCCAGCCCGATACGCTGTCGCTGCCCGCCGGACAGGAAACTGCCGCCCTCCCCGATCTGCGTATCGTAACCATTCGGAAAACGCAGGATCGTTTCATGCATACCCGCCTGACGGCAGGCGTCGATCACCAGGCCGGCCTCGACCTGACCGAAACGGGCCACGTTCTCGGCAATCGTTCCCTCGAACAATTCCACGTCCTGCGGCAGGTAGCCCAGACTCGTTCCCAGCGTGGCCCGATCCAGCGCCCAGACGGGCACGTCGTCGAAGAACACTCCGCCCTCGACATCCGGCCAGATGCCGAGCAGCACGCGAGCCAGCGTGGACTTGCCCGAACCCGACGGCCCTCTCACCCCAAGGGCCATGCCGGAGGGGATTTCCAGCGACAGCCCACGCAAAATGGGTTCCTGACGCCCGGCGGCATTCGCCACGACATCGGAGAGTTGAACCGCGATGCCGCACGTTGCCTCTTCCACTGGAATCGATTCGCGCTCGGGAAACGTTTCGAGCGCCGTTTCCAGATCCAGATAGGCTTTTTTGGCCGCCACGATATCCGGCCAGGCTCTCATCAACGCATCCATCGGATGCAAGGCGCGGGTCACCAACACACTGGCCGCGATCATCGCGCCGGGCGAAATCTGATCGAAAACCACCAACAGCCCACCTGCGGCGAGCCCCATGGATTGTTGGAGCAAGCGCACGAAACTGGCGATCGACTGCATGCGCGTTTGCGCATCCAGCCCCCGGCGTCCCTGCGCCAATGCCATGAGGTGCCGCCGCACCCACGATTCGCGCATGTTGCCGAGCATGCCCATAGATTCGACCACCGCCGCGTGCTGCATCCTGGAATTCAGGTGCCGCGTTTCTTCTTCCTTGGTCGAATCGGCCGTCTCCAGCGGCTCTGCCATGACCTGCTTGGAAACCCAGGCAACCGTGCAGAGAATCAGGCAAAAGACGATTGCAAGCGCGCCCAGAAACGGATGCAGCAGGAAAAGCACCGCGATGTATATCGGCGTCCAGGGCGCGTCCATGATGGCGAACAGCCCTGTTCCGGTCAGGGATTGGCGCAGTTTGGTGAGGCTCTTGAACAGGTGGGCGCTCTCCTCGCCCCGGTTGCGCATCTCGAAAGCGGCGGCGAACACGCGCGGATTGAGCTGCATGTCCAGTCGCACCCCGAGCCGCACCAGCAACCGGGAACGCACCCATTCGGAAAAACTCGTCACGCCCAGAAAGAAAAACAGCATCAGCGTGATCGCAAAGAGCGTGATTCCGCTCTGACTGACCATCACCCTGTCGAAAACCTGCAACATGTACCACGTCGGCGTGATCATCAACAGGTTGGCAAGCGCGGTGAATCCCAGCGCATGGGTGAATTCTCGGCGGAATGTGCACAGGAAGCGGCTCAATTCGCTGCGCCCGGCGAATGCGACGAGTTTTCCGATCCATGCGATTTTTTTCATGGCCTCACCCTCGTCACGCCAGAGCCAGCGGCTTGACGCCGGGGCGCATGCCAATCACCGGCGCGCGCGGTGCAGCGGCCTGCCGCTGTGGCGCGGGCCCTTGCAAGGCGGCAAGCACTTCATTGCGCGGGCCGAACGCCCTGGCCTGGCCGTCGACCAGCAGCAGCGCCATATCCGCCATTGCCAGCAGGTTCTTGCGGTGCGTGACGACCACGACCGTTGCGCCCGCCGAGCGCAGTACCTGCAGGGTATTGGCCAGGGCCGTTTCTCCCGCCTCGTCCAGGTTCGCGTTCGGTTCATCGAGCACCACCAGGCGCGGAGAGCCGTAGATGGCTCTTGCCAGACCGACGCGCTGGCGCATGCCGCCTGACAATTTCACCCCATCGCCCCCGATCCGGGTGTTATAGCCCTTGGGCAGCGCCAGGATATGTTCGTGCAGCCCCGTGATCGTGGCCGCCGTCTTGAGCCTGTCGGTATCCGGCTTGCCGAAGCGGGCGATATTCTGCGCGACCGTCCCCTCGAAAAGGGACACATCCTGTGGCAGAAACCCGATGTAGGGGCCCAGTTCCCGCTTGTCCCACGTATACACATCGACGCCGTCGAGCCGCACCTTGCCGGCCAGACAGGGCCAGACCCCCACCAGCAGGTGCGCGAGGCTGGACTTGCCCGAAGCCGACGGCCCGATGATCGCCAGCATCTTGCCTGCCGGGACATCGAAAAAAACATTCTGTAGAACGGGTTTGCCCGACTGCGCCCCCGGCGCGCGGGCCGTCACGTACTCCGCCACCAGCCTGCCCGTGGGCGCGGGCAGTGACAGTCCCGATTCGGAATCGGGAATCTTCGACAGCAACTCCTTCAGGCGCGTCAGGGACTCGCGCGCACCGACCACGTTTTGCCACCCGATGATGACCTGCGTGAGCGGCGCCAACGCCCGTCCGGCCACGATCGAAGCCACCAGGATCAGCCCTGCGCTGCCCGTGAAATGCCCGGTAATCAGGAGTCCGGCTCCCAACCCGAGCATCAGCGAACTCGACACCTGTTGCACGTATTTTGAAAGCGAGCCGAATACCCCGGCCCGGTCGGATGCCTGCGCCTGATGGAGCAAAAGATCCTTTTGCTGTTTCAGCCAGCGTTGGCGCAGCCCACCCGTCATCCCCATCGCCTGCACCACTTCGCCGTTTTTCAGCGACGCCTCGATGAAGGACTGCGCCTGATTCGACAGTGCGTTGGCTTTCGCCAGCGGCGAGGCGGAGGATCTTTTATTGAAAAAGGTGATGGCTCCCTGAATGGCGGCGCTCACCAAACCGAAGCAGCCCAGGAGCGTATCGATCCAGAAAATCACCCCGATCAGCAGAAGCGCCATCGGAATATCCAGCAACCCCGCCATGACAGGGCTGCTGATGAACTCCCGCACGGTGGTGAAATCGTGCAATCCCCGCATCCCCAGGTTGCGCGCGCCATGCAGGTTCGCCCGAAACACTGCGTCATAGATTCGCTTGCCCAGCGTCAGATCGAACCCTTCCGCCGCCTGCCGCAGCACACCCTGCCGCGCCCATTGCAGCACTTCCAGCACGATGTAGACCAGCACCAACAACAACGTCAGCATACCGAGCGTCATCATGCTGCGGCTGTTGACCACCCTGTCATAGACCTGAAACATATAGAGGGAAGGCGATAGCATCAGCACGCCGATCACGGCGCTGAATAACGCAGCGCGCACGAAAGCGGGTTTCTGCCCGCTCAGGGCCGTCTGGACTTCGGAAACCGATGCTTCGGGATTCATCTCGAAAACCTGGATATGTGCGTGTTCTTTGGCAATTGGCCGATACTACCCTACTACAACCAATTTAGTCTATACGAATTTACAAAAAATCCCCGATAAGATATCAGTCTTCGTAAACATGAACAAGGCATGCCGGTTCGAGAGAGGCGTTGCGGTGACATCGAAACGGTTTCGGCGCAGCCGCAGACATCACCGAATCTGGCGTTTTTGATCGAAATTCCGTCGAATCGGGAGGGGAGTGGCGGGTTGCCGGCCACTC
>JGI24702J35022_10002919_pt1 | contig 10344 bp, 6 predicted proteins | sample TergutTh196P4_FD_35022 | JGI IMG/M metagenome (IMG submission 35022)
TTCTCCGGAAGATCGAGGGATGGCTGGACTATTGGTTGATATTCGACTAACACTTCACCGCTGCTGTTGATCAGTTGGGTCTGAAGGTCAGTCATCGCAAAAGCGCCTTTCAGCACAATAGTCTCTGTAAAAGGACGGTCAGGTGAGATAGAGATGCTTTTTTCAAAAACAATATTGTCTCTATTTTTCAGGATAACTTTGGCATTATCTATTCTTGAGGTTGTATTATAGCCAAGAAATACGCTGTTTTTCGGTTTTTCTTCCAGATTCACCGCTCCTTCCAGATTGGCATACTTGAAACCACCAATATTTTTCACAGGATACCAGTACTGCTCCCATACTTTCACTTCATAAGGCTTGATCCAACTGTAGTCAGGTTGGTTATCGCTGTATGCACCAACCATTAATTCCACATAAGGACCGGCATTTTCAGTAAGCATTGCTTCAGTAGCCTGCCCACTTGGGCCTGAACCCCACTCCCACAACTTAGCCCCCCGGACGATGTTATGGTCGCCAATATGAACCATACCTGCCTGTTTACCATGATCATAACCACCCATAAAATCATCCTGGTTCTCATAAATAAAAAATGAAGCGGAGTTAGGTACATTTTTCCACCAGCTGATATCAGCACCATTAAAATTTGAGTTTCGATAGGGTGCGTTGGAAATAGGCCATTCTGTAAACGCAACTTTTGAATGGTGTGTTACTATCTGTGCGCTTGGAGGAAATATGGCCTGAAATTTCTCATTCGTATGAGCTGCCACATTCGCCCAAAACAAGAAAGAGTGAGTAAAAGGAGACGAGTTATGGATACGTCCTTCCGCTTTGAAATAGGATTTACCCGGGAACATTGTGACACCGATTGTCCATCGCATACCGTGTCGCGGTTCATGTTCAGCCACCCAGACAGTTTTGCTGCCGTCAGGGTTATCGACTGTCGTATAGTCTAACGGTAGCCAGGTAGAAGCCCTATGATGATGCAGAACACACCATTCAATGCCGCCTGAAACCCATGCACCCGTCATCCCGATATTGGACGGCCGTACTACATCATTCTTGTAAATAAAGTTATAATTGTTGGATTTGTCCGTTGCATAATACAACTTACCGCCAATATCTGGCGTTATTCCCACTTCTATAAATTCATTTCCAAGCACAACAAACTTGTGATTCTCAGTCTTTTTCTCATCAAGGTATTGATCGTTCAACTTTAATGGATAATAATGTCTGGCCGCGCCCTGAAAACCTTCACCTCTGAAAAAATAAGGATTCTTCTCCGGTGGAGGTGTTTGATACGTAAGAATAGGAACCTGCTTCTCCGTCATCGTTACACCTGACTGAGCATATCCGTTTAAGAACAAACAGATACTCAAAACTAAAATAAAACTTAACTTTTTCATTTTTAATTGATGTTTAATTATTTATAAAAATTGTTATTTATTTGGTTATTTGGTTATCACCTATATTATCTTCCTTTCGCTAACCTGCCGTTCCTGCAGAACCTGTACTTTCAGCAAAAGGAATATCCCATTCTTCCTTAAATTCTCCTTCTTGCAGTATAACATGAATAGACGTTTTCAACAAGGTTTCTTTATCTGCCTTTATCGAAAAAGTAAAGTCATTCCGTTGGCTCTGTGGTCTGTTTATAACAAAACTTCCGGGTTTGGCGCCTAATTTGGAATCACTCAAGGTAATCGAACCTGTGACAGAATTTTCGAGCGGCACCCTAAGCCTGATCACTATTTTACCATCACTCTCAGGTAATCTCAATGTTGCAGGAAAATCTCTCCTCGCCAGCGCCAAACGTTTTTTAATGGTTTCAACACGTGTCAATTCCTGAATGAGCGCCTCATCGGCAAATACACCCGAACCGATCTGTTCGTAGGCTCCATAATCCGGTTTGCCGTCTTCAACAGGATTGCCGAAGAAATCGCGGCCGCCATGCATGGGAATAAACAGACCGGTATTGATACACGGTGAGCCTTCGCGAAGCATGTAGCCACACAGTGTAGAAAGTCCGTTCCCGCCTGATCCGGGTGATACAAACATCGGATCGGCTACCAACTTCCTGGGATCGTCGGGTAATCTTCCGTTTTTCCACGGACCATAATAACAATTGTTATAAAACATCCCTTCGGGCGTTCCGGCAGGCATCTTTGTATCTTCGTCGAAGGTACGTGTCCTTAACCCGACATCGCCATCAGTATAAACCAACCTGAAATGGCTTTGACCGGTTGCGTAGAATATGTTGTTGATAAAAGATGCACCTATCTTGAATTTATCCTTATCCGGTCTGCCGTAAAATTCCAAATCAAGGGTGCCATAGTCAATATAAAATACATTGTTATAAAAGATGTTACGGTCAACCAAATCACAATTTATATGCACCAAATGGTTCTGAATGGAGTTACTCGGAAGACCGTCATTTTCACTGATATTATAGCGAATGATATTTCCGAATGTCCGCGACATGACCAGCATAAAACCGCCGCCGTTGTTCTTGCTGTAATTGTACTGGAGGACACAATTGATGCAGTCGTAATCAAAGTCGTAAGCAAATCCATCTGCGTTACGGGGTTGTAGACCGGTATCATAGACCTCATTAAACTGCATCACCGTTTCTTCCGCATTCGCAATCCAGATAGCTGCCGTATGGGGCCACCACGATTCACCGCCTACCAAATCCAAATAGCCGGTACGCAGGCAGGTACGTTTGGCTACATTATATTCAATCACGCCCCTGTAACATCCCGAGCAGATGATTCCGTCGCCACCCAGACCTTCCATGTAGTTATGCCGGACAATCATACCGTTCCAGCATCCGCTAACGCTTATTCCGACCTTGTCTACCCGTTCGATGCGGTTGTGCTCAATCAGCACATCATTCAGGGTGGAGGATACACTAACTGCTCCCCTTGGCCTGGGGGCTTGTACTGAAATAGCGCAGCTACGACCACCTTCACCACCTAATTGACCCCATACATCATGGATATGGCAATTGCGTATTACGATATGCTCCGCATGTTGATTTTCGCCACGCACCATGACTATAATACCGGAACGGCTTATGCCTAACTCAGGTGGGAAGCCGCTCGTAATCTCCATATTGTCTATCTCCCACCACGTTTGGTTCTCAAGCTGGATTGCAGCTCCTGCCGCTTTACCAAGGTTGATTACAGGTCTTTCCTTGCCTCCATAACACGACAATATAATTGGTTTCCCTTGTGAACCTGATCCCTGTGGTCGTAATTGACCATTCCAGATACCGCCTGCTTTAAAAAGCAACTTATCACCAGGCTGAAAAACTGCCTGATTTACTCGCTCGATTGTCTTCCAGGAATCTTTAATCGAAAGACCGGATGCCTGATCATTGCCTTCGGGCGAAACAAAATAAGTCTTGGATTGGCTGTAAGCATAGCATGCAAAAATTGCCAAAACCAATAGATATAATAATTTATTTTTCATTGTCAATCAGATTTTAAATTACGGGGTAAAATTAATAAAAATTATTTAAAAAAGAATGAAATTTAAAATAATAATGCATACCAATACGTTCGAGACGGGCAAATCCCTGTTCATTTTTTGTACAATGACAACTGAAAATAACAACTATCTTGTGGGCTGAATCGTTTCTATAAATGGGATGTCCCATTCTTCTTTAAACTCTCCGTCCTGTAATGTAACTCGTAATGAGGTCTTCAACAGGGATTCTTTTGTTGCACCGACAGTAAAGGCAAAGTTATTTCGCGGACTTTGAGGCCGGTTGATCAGGATACTTGCAGGTTTGGCGCCTATTTTCGCATCACTCCAGGTAATTGAACCTGTTGTTGTACTTTCAAGCGGACTAATAAGTGAAATCGTAACTTTACCGTCTTCAGGTACGCGAATGGAGGCAGGGAAACGTGATTTGGCCAGCGCAAGGCGCGACTTAGTAGTGTAGATTCGTGTCAACTCTTGTTCTGCAGCCACATCTGCAAATACGCCCGAACCGATCTGCTCAAATGCACCAATATCGGGTTTGCCGTCTTCGACAGGGTTGCCGAAATAATCGCGACCACCGTTATTGGGAACAAATATGCCGGCATTGATGGCCGGTGAGCCTTCGCGAAGCATATAACCACATACAGAGGCAAGACCGTCGTCTGTTCCCGACCCGGGCGCAACAAACAGCGGATCGGCCACAATCTTTTGGGGATCATCGGGAACACCGTTTTTCCAGGGACCAAAATAAAGATTGTTATAAAAGAATCCTTCCGGTGAACCGGTGGGTACTTTTGTCTCTTCATCGAAGGTACGTGACAATACGTAACCTGCCGAATAAGCCGTTCTGAAATGGCTTTGTCCCGAAGCAAAGAAAATATTATTAACAAAAGTTGCGCCTATTCTGTTTTTATCCCCTGTGCCGTTGTCGCCTATGAAAAAGTCCAAATCCACCGTACCGTAATCAATATAGAAGATATTGTTATAAAATATATTCCGTTCTTTCACATCCCCATGCATTTGTATCAGATGAGTCTGGTCGTTTTGACTTATATTATAGCGGATAACATTTTCAAAAGTCCTGTTCATCACCAACATAAAGCCGGCATTATTCTTACTGTAGTTGTATTGGGCAATACAGCGCACGCAGTTAAAATCAAAATCATATGCAAATCCGTCGCCATTTTTAGGTTGACGACCGGTATCATATACCTCATTGAATTGAATGATCGTTCCTTCAGCATTCTGAATCCATACAGCAGCCGTATGAGGCCACCATGTTTCGCCGCCTACCAAATCTAAATAACCGGAACGCAGGCAGGTACGTCGCACCTCATTAAATTCGATGATACCCCGATTGGTTTCAGAACAGAAGATACCATCCCCACCAAAGCCTTCAATATAGTTATGACGGACACGCATGTTTTGCCTGCATCCACGAACAACTATTCCACATTTATCACCCCGTTCCAGGCGGTTATGCTCAACAAGCACATCACTCATCGTGGTATTAAATCTGCCTCCCCTTGCGTTTTGGATGATCACTAAAATAGCGCTACTGTTGTAATTGAGATGGTCACCGTTTCCGCCCAATTGTCCCCAAACGTCATGAACGTAACAGTTACGAATAATAAGATGTTCCACAAGTTGGTTATCGCCTTGCGCAATAACGGCAATGCCCTGACGTCCGATACCTAATTCGTGTTGAGCGCCGCTGGTTACTTCCATGCCGTCTATTATCCACCAGGATTGATTCGTTAGCCGTATACCGGCGCCTTCCGCTTTTCCAAGGTTGATGATGGGACGTGCCGTTCCTCCATAACCGGACAATGTGATCGGTTTTCCGGACTCACCCGAACCTTGAGGACGTAATTGTCCGTTCCAAACTTCGCCCGATTTGAAAAGTATCTTATCACCCGGCTGAAATACAGCTTGATTAACACGTTCAATCGTTTTCCATGCATCCTTTATGGAAAGACCTGAAGCCCGGTCGTTTCCGTCAGACGACACAAAATAAGTTTTTGACTGGCTGTAGGCGTGAAACGCAACTACAGCCAAAAACAATGTAAGTAAAAATTTGATTTTCATAGTATATCAATTATTTTTGGGTATAATGAACACGGTCAAATAGTGCATATTGGTTATTCTGTTTTTGTCACAATTAGAATTACGCCATTGGCACCGCGCACGCCCCATTCAGATGCACTTTTCAACACCTCAATAGTTTTGATGTCATGAACATTAATTATATAGTTTGCCTGGTCTAATGTTCCCTGCGGTATTCCGTCTATGACAACTAACGGTTCACTGCTGCTCAGAATAGAGTTCTGCCCTCTGATGGTGGTTGAAACATTATTTCCCATGCCATCCGATTTAATATTCAATCCGGCAACCCTGCCTTGAAGAAGTTCTGCCAATGAGTTGTACGTTCTTATCTTTAATAATTGCTCAACATCCAATATATCACTCGGTTCTATTTTGTCTTGTTGTACGTTTATGTCTTGACCATCGTTGTCGATATACGAATAAAGACTTGCTGATCGTAGTATGACCACAATTGAATCTAAATTTTCAATCGGGATATGGGTTAAACCGAAATTCGGTAAAATCATGGATATTGTGTCGTTGTCGGTCATATCCTTGAATAAATACAGCCCCTGACGGTCTGTTCTTCCTGTGCGGCTTGCATTACCTGATTGTAAAATCACATTTCGTACGGGACGTCCCTTTTTGTTGAGGATTTTCACATAAACATCTCTTGTTTGTGCATCTGAGTCTTGTGTATCTGAGTCTTGTGCATTGATAGCCGTACATGCAATGAGAAGAAAGAAAATGACAGTGATGAGTTTTTTCATATTTTTTATTTGTTATAAAAGTCTTACAACTTACGCCAAATCAAGCCCTATCACTTCATGGTCAGCAATTTCGGAAACATATACAGAAACCCTGTTGCCTTTGAGTTCGTGTTTTGGTATTGTTTCACTGAAGAGTAACTTTACGCCTGTTACGCGATTATTCGCAGGGATTTGGATATCTACCGTCGCAGCAACGGGAAACAAATCACGGAACGGTCCCTTCATCATCATCGGATTCGTCAGGTTGACAAGATGTACCGTCATGGACTCTTGCTGTCGCCATGCAGCAACATCCACAACTCCTTTCGTCATAACACTTACAACCGGTTCTTCATTCAAGGCCCAATTGATGGCGTTTCGAAGAAGTCTGCCGTGATCGTCGGCCATCATTTGCCAGAATGAACGGTCTATATCGCTCGGGAAATAGGCCACACGACCATTTCCTGTGTCGTTTAGATACAATTCGCGGATGTCGGTTTCCTCGATCCGGGGATATACATCTTCCATCGGCAAATCAGGATAGGTTGGCACTAATGTAACAGGCGACGGGAACGATTGAGCCTGTGGTAAAGGTTTATGCCGTACGCGATAGATGGCATTAATGCTGCGGTAAGCATCTTCCAATCCGCTTAATGCCGGATGGAACGTACCTGTGGAAGGATCCTTTTTAAACTTCAGGTAGCTGTTTTGCATGGGGCCTTCGACACCGTTATCATACGATGCGCCAAACAAATCGTTCAATCCAAAATTTGCACGACGTTTTCCTGTTTCATCATACAACGATGTCTCGAAAGTCGCCACAACACCTCCACCTGATCGGACAAATGACCTTATCTGATCACATTGTGTATCTGACAGTGCAGCGATATTAGGAAGTATCAGGAGTTTATACTGTTTCAGGTTTTCTTCTTCAAGCAACCGGTCGTTGACCATATCGAAAGGCATACTGCCTTCGACTAAGGCGTGATACATACCTGTCGCGTGTGATCCGGCGTTTTGTTGCCACGGTTCGCCGCCTACCCGCTGGCTTGTTTGTTGCGAGAACACCATACCTATCCTTGACATTGAAGCCGTATTACGAAGGTAACGTTCGCTTTTATGGTAGTTTTGATACATACCGGCGACGGCATCCATCCACCTTGTGTCCATCACATAAGCGCCAAATTTCACAAAGCATGGTTTCATTCCGTTAGCTACTCCTTCGGCAACCCATATCTTGAGTTCGGCATCACCCTGTACCGAGTCTTTCCAGCGGAACTCTTCTTCCAGACCGACACTGAAGATACCGATAAGAGGTTTCAGACCCAGACTCGCCCGTAATTCCTTGGCGCCACGTGCATTACTCCATGGGAGCGATTGTCCTCTCCTACCCTGTTGGTCGGCGAAAAAGAAATCGGAGAGTTTGCCTGTCAGCATCCTGTCCGGAAATCCGTTAGGAATAAATCGTGCTGATGGCTTGATCTTGCGTATTTCGGCATCCCAATGAAACCACAATTCCTTAAGCCTGTCCGTTTGCCATGCATCCCAATGCTGATAGACAGGGTCGAGACGGTTTGCGTTGGTTGGAAGGTTAAGTCCTGTTGCCGTTTTGAAATTCTTTTGGCAGTGTTCGCAATAGCAAATCCCATGTCCGGCCCACCGGTTGGAAAAAATCCCCTCCGGTTGAAGCCGTTGCATGATCTCTTTATGTACTTCGGTCATAAACTCAAAGTTATACGGTCCTAAGGCGCAGGTGACCCAAAGATCGGGTCTTGCCCAGTGCGGACGTTTCTTTCCGTCGGCAGTAACGGCAATGTATTCAGGATGCGCATCATATACGTCGTGTCTGACGGCATGTGGATCGGTTCGAAGGATAACCGTCATATCCATTTTACGGCATTCGGTTATCAGTTCGCCCAACGTATCCTTATTGCCCAACCAGTCGCTTCTGTGATGCAGGGGAATCTCGGTCGGATAATAGGCAACAATACCTCCGGCGCTTAACAAGACGCCATCAATATGGGCTTTTTTGAAATAATCCAACCAAAATTGGATATCATATTTCTCCGGATCATTTTCAACAAATGCGACCTGCGCCCATCTCATGGCTTTGTCGAACCAAGGCGCATCGGGAGGCGATGCAAAGATTTCGGCAGAGGTTAGGGCGGAAATAGCTGAATTCCCTGAAAAAGCAAGTGCTCCGCCCGCCATTGAGATATTTCTGATAAAATTTCGTCTATGCATGCCTTCGTTATATTTCTTCCATGATATAATCTTTTTTACCGATAAAAACGACGGATACAAATCGCACATCGGTTTTATTCTTAAAGAGGTTTGAACTTTTGTAACGCTGCAACTGCATAACGGCTTCTTGTTGCCGCGCTTTGATGATACTTTTCTTTTTAGCATCCCGCTGCATCACATATTTGATTTCCCACACCCATTCCGAAACAGCGCCCGGATGAAGATGGCTGCGGCGCAGGTAGATATCCGTAAACCCTTCCGAGTTTTCGAGTTCAGATATCGGAAAATAGTATTTGCTCTCAAAAAACAGGGGTAAAAGTAAAAATTTGATGTCTTTTTCTACCGTTCCCTGTAAATCGCGATTCGACAGATAATGGACGATCCGTTCGCTGAAATATTTGAAAAACGGTTGATAGTCGTTTTCGTAAGCCAAACGGTAAATCGGATTTTGATATTGGCTGCTGTCTAACGACAGACCATCCAATTCTTCTGATAGCATCCTTTGTATCAACTTCCAATAGATGGTTTGAACAGAATAGTTCGGAATCTTTAAACCGATCCTGAATGGGTTTGTATTGTCTATCGTTACCAATCCCATATAGAACAACAACGAAAAAAAGTTTTCTTCTTCATGTATCAGCTCTATCGAAAATTGCTTAATAATCTCTCCTTCAATGAAATTATTTTCAATCAGATGTCGAAGTTTTTCCTTGTTTCCATGCCGGTTAATCAGGTTGCGGATTCTGCCGTAGTCGGTTTTCAGGTTATCGTCAATCAAGTATCTTACATCATTTCCGTTTTCCAGAAGTTCTAAGAAATAGTAAAAAATCATCGTGGAATTAAATAACTTGTGAGATGCTTTGTCATGAAACAAATAACCATCATACATTTGTTCTATATCGACATTGATCAACGACCTATCCAACCCTGCTTGATCCATGACCCATTCTACTTCCGGGCGGGTGAGTCCCAATATCTCGTTATATTCCAATTTGAGCGACAGGTTGTTTGAGATATTGAAACCGCTTGTCAGGTCGTCGAGCATGACCGGTGTGATTCCGGTGACGAAAATCTTGTCGACAACCGATTCGGAAGCTATTTTCAAGGTTTCGTAAAAGTCTTTGGTTATGCTGTTTGCCCAAATGCTTTCCTGATATTGATTGTTGGATAAAGGCGTTCCTTTGGCAATGATGTCGTTGGCAAAATGGTCGTATTCGTCAATGATAACATAGGCTTTCTTGCCGTAATCGCTAATTATTTTAAATGCAAATTTAAGATATGTGCCAACTGTAGTTCTTTCGGACAGTTGTTTTTCCAAGTCATCGGGGTTGCTAAACACTGCTCTATGTGTTGAGATGAAAAATTCAATATCGCTTCTGACGGATTCCGTAAACGAAACCTTGAAACTTTCTACGTCGGAAGTATCCAATCCCGAAAAATTGAACTTCATCACGAAATAACTGTTTCGTTTGGCGGTGGGATGTTGTCCTATGTATAAATCGCCAAAGAGTTCCTCAAACCTTTCGGCAAAGCGGAGGTCATAATAATGCTCCAGTACAGAAGTGAACAATGTTTTTCCGAATTTTCGAGGACGGATCAGAAACTGATATTTTTTCACCTCGTTTTCAAGTTGCTCGATAAAACGCGTTTTGTCCACGTAGAGATAATTCTCAGTCCTTATGCTTTCGAAATTTGTTAATGCGTAAGGTATTTTGTTGCGCTGTCCCATATTGAAATAATTTTCGCAAAGTTACTATTTCTTCCGATAAATAACAAAAACAAC
>JGI24702J35022_10002920_pt1 | contig 10343 bp, 7 predicted proteins | sample TergutTh196P4_FD_35022 | JGI IMG/M metagenome (IMG submission 35022)
CCATAACGAAATCAAATCTCCTTACAATAAAATAATACTTCTGAATCATTACGATTGAATTCCATTTAAAAATCGAACGTAGGCGATAAGCAGAGAGCCAACGAGCTTTGCGAGTTGCGCGAATCGCTTAGTTTCTTCATCAGGCGGCTTTTGCGCCCCGGAGCGAAGGCGTAGATAGAGCTACGCCTTCGCGTCGGGCGCAATACCTAACGCTCGTTTGTAACTCGCTGGCGCCTCCGTCCCGCCACGCTAACGCTCGCGGTCCTCCTGAAATAACGAAGCATACGTTTGATTTAGAAATGGAATATTGCTTTTTTTATGCGTTCTAACCCTTCAGCTAACACAGACCTTGGCGTTGCAATATTCATTCTCATAAAGCCTTCGGATTGTTTCCCAAATGTATGTCCGGCATTTAGTATAACTTTTGCTTTATCCTTAAATAAACTTTCAAGCGCGGTAAGAGAAAGTCCAAGTTGGCGGCAATCAATCAAAGGAACATAAGTGCCTTCAGGGCGCATTAGTTTTATTTCAGGTATTTCCTCCGTCAAAAATTTATCTATAAAATCAATGTTACCTTCAAGGTAATTCAAAAGCTGATCCAGCCATTCTTCTCCATTGCTATAAACAGCTTCAGACGCAATGGCGCCGAAAACAGTTCCTCCCCCAATATGCATAAAATTCAGTGTTTTAGCATATTTCTCCCGCAACTCTTCATTTGAAATGATTACTTCTGAATTTGAAAGGCCCGCGATGTTAAACGTTTTACTTGGCGACATAGCAGTTAATGTTATATTCGCTATATCTGAGTTTATAGTTGATAGAGGAATATATTTATTCCCTGAATACACTATGTCGGAATGAATATCATCGGAGAATATAATAACCCCTTTTTCGTGGCACAATGAAGCAAAACGTTCAAGTTCATGGCGTTTCCAAACGCGGCCTGATGGGTTATGCGGGCTGCAAAGTAAAGCGAGCTTCACATTCTCGGATGACAATTTTTCCTCAAGGTCGTCATAATCCATTTCAAAGGCGCCATTTACTAGCTTAAGCGGATTTTCAACAAGTTTACGGGAACCATTTATCACTATTTCCGAGAAAGGGGGGTATACAGGAGGCTGAATAAGAATCCCGTCTCCTTCAGCGGTGTAACTCAGAATTGCTAAAGCGATGGCGGGAACGACTCCCGGAGAAAACAGTATCCATTCTCTTTCGATGTCCCAGCCGTGTCTGCGGCTTACCCAGTTTATTATTGAACTTTTCCAGACACGCGAGCGAAAAGTATATCCGTAAACTTTGTGATCAAGTCTTGATCTCATTGCCTGCACAGCATCGTCAAGAACAGCAAAATCCATGTCCGCTATCCACATTCCTATTGAGTCCGGAGAACATAATTCAATGTTATCCCATTTATCACAGTTAGTGCCTACTCTGTTAATAATCTCATCAAAATCATACTTTTTTAACAAATATATTCACCCGTCTTTATAGTTGCTTATTTTGCCCATTTAGTGGTCATATAACCTAAACGAATAGGACTGTCAACTGCAAGATTATCCGAAAATCTTTTCGTGTTTGGGTTATATGTCAGAATTATGGAAATATATTGGTCAGGATTCCATAGCGATGAAAGAGCTATGCTGTTCATTGAACCTATTCTTGTCTGTTCTTTTGTATTTCCAAATCTACTCTCGTATGCTATTCGTAATGAGTCATAAAACTCACGGTCTTCTTTTTGATTCCCAAGGGATGAAACACATACTGTCTTTGAGGATAGTCCTTTAGTTACGAAATTAAAAATATAGAGAGCTTCTCTATCTTCGAACATCCCCTTCATAGTAAGGCTATTGCCCTTTTTTTCTGAAATTGGGATAGCGCCTGACCTTTGCATGCGCGCTTTAGTCCTTGTCCATGAATGTCCAAAAGGCAAAGACATAAAAGCTCCCGCACTGTTAGCGTAGGAAATGGAAGAAAAAAAACACAGCAACGTGAAAATACATAAAAAAACAATTAAAACTTTTGAACGGCCAATCATTTCTCAACCCTCTCTCCTACGTTAGGCTTCAACTTTTTTAGCATTGTGAATTCCCGCGTATATACTATTTTTGAAATCGCCGCACTGCTGCGGATTCGTTGGGGAAGTGCAACAGCCCCCGCCGAATCCCCAAGCGAAGCGAGTTCGCTAGGCCCCTACCCTGTTTTCTTCCACAAATTTTTCCGCTGCCTTTCTGCTGCCACAAATGACAGACAGATTATGCCATTTTTCTTCAGTTTGAGCATTCAAAATCCAACGCTGCTCCCATATCTGTGAAAGTTCCTTAAATTCTTTCTCTGTCTTTACATTTGCTTCCGTAAACAATGCTTGCATTTCTGAAATATATTTATCCAAAATTTCTTCATTCGCTTTTTTCTCCGAATTAAGACGAACTACGTTGTCATTGACCTCCTCCAGTCGCTTTTTAATTGAAGCTGCTTCTTTAATTGAGTTAAAAACGTAAAATATATCTTCACTTTTAATGTTTAAAGACGCGCAAAAGTCATGAACCAATTCATCTGTAGATCGTATGTAATTACGCAGAGACTGCGCTTCCCGTCTTAGAGCGTTTATTACTTCAAGCTTGTTTTGTGCGCTCTTTACCCAGGTAATAAACGATTCAAACTCTCTAATAGCAATATATTCAGGATAATTGTTTTTTTTGAGCCATTCCTTCCAGGACGACAAAATATCCTCTATTTTTGAATTGAGATCTCTGATTTGCTGTTTGTAAAGGGCAAGTTTTTCATTTGATTTTTCTATCAATTCAGTTAATTGCCTTTCTTGCTCCTTGATATCCGCATATCTTTTTAGTTTGAGCCGTGCAAATTCAAGCTTTTCCGAAAGCTCTTCAATATTACTTGAATCAATTGAAGGGATATCCAACTTTGAGGCTCGCTCGTCAATACTTCGCAAAACTCCGTCTTCCTCCGCTTTTAAGTCGGAAATTTTTTTGCCTATTGAATCAATGATTTTTGCTTTTTTATCGATAAACATATTTAAAACGTCCTCTTGTGCTCTGTCTTTTAAAAGCCCGTTGCGATAAATCAAAACGGAAGGAGCAGAGAAAAGCAATATGGTAATCAGTGCAGATATCGTGTAAGCTATCGTGTCGGCGCCAAATATAAAACTGCCAATAGCAAAAATGGTGCAAGTCGCAGAAAATGCCAGGAGTAAAACCAGCATAAATTTAAGTTCTTTTATTGGCGAGCTAAACCCTTCAGCTTCGCACAATTCCAACAGCAGTTCTTTTCTATATCTCGATAATGTTCGTAATTCACATGAAATTTCCTCTTTATGAAAAAGATCCTCTCTTATTCTGATTATATCCGAGCGCATCAAATCCACTGAAGTATTTGACGTTATATCCAAAATCAAATCTCTGACTTCTATAATTTTTTCTTCCAAACCCGATTTATTAAGCTGCTCGAATTCAATTTTTTTCTTTGTTTCAGTTATTTGAGAATCGACTTCGCTGATATTTTTACGGTAACTATGAAATTGCTCATTGACAGGCAACGAAAAATCAAGCGCGCCTAATTTTTTCTCAAGTATTTCCGCTTTATCAGTCCATAATGGGAAAATTTTTACTATTTCTTCAGCTGATTTTTTTGATTTTTGTTCTATATCTTTATCTATAACTTTAAGTTTAGTTTCATGTTCATTAATACTTGAAATTCTTTTTTCCAGGTATGTAATATCCTTATTCCTTTTTAAAAGTTCAGAAACCGGTTTCTTACTTATTTGAGCCGCTAATTCAAGTTCACTGGTTATCCTGTGTTTAAGATGCACAATATTTTCTTTTGTCGAATATATACGTTCAGACAACAAATCATAACGTTCCATTCCATCGTCAGGAAAAGTATTTAAAGTACCTAATTTCTTTTGCTCTGCTTCTATGCGCGAAAGCATCATAAACTCAGAAAAAGCTTCTTTTTTTAATTCTTTTCCAACCTTTTCACCTACTGCCGCTTTTCCTGCCACTCTTTTCACCTGCAATCTTAGTTCATTATCTATCATTATACTATATGGTAATTAAACATAGGGGCTCGAGCAACCCTTTTCGGTTTTTGTCGCAGCCCCTAATAAAAATACAATATTCATTTATTTCACTGAATAATACAAACCACAGCGCTACGAAAATTTCGCTTTTTACATCAATACGCTGCCTGTTTTAAAGCTGCGACTATTTCATAATACGCGTGTGTCCATCATAGGCGCTCAATCAGTGAGGATTTTACCCAGCCATAGCGTTCGCCCATACCAATCGGCGTGCTATCGTTATCATCGAATCTGAGCAACGTCCAACTGATACTGTTTTTCTGAACCGAGCCTACTCCAATGACAGTCATGCCGTATGAAAGTCTGATTCCTCCGCGCTTTTTGGAATACGCTTCCCTTCCGGGAAGTATGTACAATAAAGTATCATTGGTATTGACCCAGAATTTTTCAGGCTGCATCCTATTGTAATCTGGCAATTTAGCTACTGCTTTTCTTTCAATGAATTTCAGTTCATTGTCTTTTGTTTGTATTTGCAGCCATCTTCGATATTTTTTCCCCTTTACCGGAAGAGCATCAACGATGTTTCCAAATACAGCGTAATTATTGACGCCATCGTTTATTTCAATTCCTCTGTCGCTCACTTCATATTTCAATAAGGGATCCCCAGTTATGGGCGCAACCTTATCAATAACGATATATGGTTCAGCTTCAGATGTTACATATGCAACAGCAACTATACACAAAGATACAATTATCGCCAGCAAATATTTTATAGCGCGTCTCGCCATCAATATCTCTCCTTTTAAAAACATGTAATTGAATTCAATACACTGTTTTTTCTTTATTTTTTCTTAGCTTCCTGAAATACTTGATTTCATGAAATATTCAGGTTATAAACATTCCCCCCTCATTCTAAGAATGAAGAAATTATAACCCAACAGGAAGTAAAAATACATCTTTTTTTAAAAATGTCGTTTAGTTAAGAAAAACATAACTGGCTTGAAGTTTTTCCGGAGAGCGTATGGAGTTTTTTTAAACTCATTATCTCTTCGTCTGCCTGCTGATTAATGTGAAAGTAGGCTGTTTCCGGGCTAAATTTCCTGATACATTTCCATGTAAAAGTTTATCTCTGTTCTCATCTCCCGAAAACCACGCCGGCTCATAGTTCGCTTTTTCAAGGTAATCTCTGAACCTGTTTCTCCAGGATTCAGATATCCCAAAAGCAAAAGCCCATGGTAAAAGCCTTTCAAATTCTACAGCGCTATCCTCCGGCGGGTCTAAAAATCTGATTTTTGTTCTGTCGGTTGTATTCATATAAAGTTTAAGTCCTTCCGCCGCAGCGATTAACTTTCTTCCTTCCTTTGTATATTCAGGCAGCAATTTGTGTAGAAAAAACACAAATATACAACACAAAACGCCGGAAACAATTAAACATATCAAAAAAATCCAATCTAAATAAATAGCGAATATTGCAAAAATGCCAAGGAATATTATTACTGCCCCCAACGGAAGAAAGAATAAACGAAGTATAAAACGGGGAGAACTGCGAATAAGCAGACGCGCGGGACGAGATACTATTATTGGCCGCAACAAACTACGGATTCTAAAAGACAAAGAAAAGCTTAATTTTTTTAGAATACGGTCTAATTTGGAGTAATAAATATATATGAGCACTGCAATACTTAAAACAAAACGCATAGCCATGTTGTTAATGAAACCTAAAACCGGAAAAAGTAATAAAAACGCTGTACATATTATCCAATATTCTCTATTAAATGTGAAAACCTTATCTCCGAATTGTTTCATATCAGTCTCTGAACCATTAAACGCCTGTGATGAAAAAAGTGAATCCTCCATTAGCAATACTTTGCTATCACTATAAAAAAGCCTTTTAAGCAACGATTTCTCGGCAGCAGCCAAGTCATCCGAAATTTCCTTATTGGTACGTGTTATAAACGAAATCTTATCAGTTCCGGATATAGGTGATTCTTCTTCAACAAAAATGTATCCTTTTACCGCAAGATCAAATAAATTAGCTTCAAAGCAATAATTATCAAGCTCTTTTTGCATTGCGTATCTTACGGCGCCGGGGTCTATTTTCCCGTATGTTCCTATATTCTTTGGGGTGGTGAAAACAGGTATAATCATTTCTGAAGAATCGTCATGTCCAACAATAATCCATGCCAAAAAATAGAAAAAGGCCATAATTACAGGAAGTGTAAAAAATTCTATTCCATTAATTTTGTCGCAAAAGGACCAAAAACCAGNAGCCGCCTCAATATCCTCAGNTTGTGACAATTCGGAAGCTATTCCGGCGCAGGGAAATATAACTGAAAAAAACATAACTGACATAAAATAGTATAAACGTTTCATTTAGTTCTCCTTTCATTTGTATATTGCTCACCATCATATACTGCCACTGTAGCTTGAGAACTCTCAATTGTCGTTAACGAATCTTGGTATTGGATGTGGCATAACCGAATATTTTTCAATAATATATGTCAATCTTTTTATACCATTTCCATATATAAATGCTTGTTTATCCCTCGAACACCATTTGGGGCTATAATTCACTTCTTCAAGCGAATCCTTGAATTTATCCGCCAGCGTCTTCTCTAAACCAAAAGCAAAAGCCCACGGCAAAAGCCTTTCAAAAATCTCAGGCGTCTTGATTGGCAAACTGTTAACTATCTGCAGTTTCCGAGTGGTATTAATATAAAGCTTAAGCCCTTCAACTTCAGCTATAAGCTTTCTTCCTTCCTTACTATATTTCGGAAGTAATTTACGGGACAGAAGAATTATAAGAGAACACAGACCGGAAACACTTACGATAATGAATAAAACAGTCCAATCTATGTGATCCTGTCCGATGAAAAATGGCAACAATACAATTAAGCACAATATCATTAGAGGTACAAAGAGAATCAAGAAATCAAGCGTATTTTTTAAAGTATACCAAACTTTAAACATAAGCCGAGAAACTATTGTAATTAAAAAAACTATTATCATCCCATAGCTAATGCTGGAATAAATAATATGATCCAAAACCGGGAAAAGCAGCACAAACGCTATACCTGTTAACCAATATCCACGATAAGTCGTAAAAAACAATTTTCCGGATTCTTTCATTTTTGACTCTGAAGCAGAACGAGCTTTTATCAAATCAAAATTAGGTTCCCATATAAATGTATCCTTAACTAAAAATATCACTCCTCCGAAAGAAGCAAGTTTTTCCAGAAATGTCGCTTCAGCGGCAGGCAATTCGCCGGTAATAGGTTTATTAGTTATAGAGATAGATGATTCCTTTATATAAATATATCCTTTTATCGCCAAATCTATAATATTAGCCACAAAGCAATAAACATCGATATCTCTGTTGATTGAATATCTAGCGGAACCGGGATCTATCTCTCCACAATTCCCGATATTTTTTGGAGGAAAAAAAGGAGGAACTATGTCGTCAATTTGGTCGTCTTTCCCAGTGATTTTCCATACAAAAGCATAGTAAATGGTCATAAGAAGCGGAATCATAAAATATTCTGTTCCTCTTATGCTGAAAAGTAACTTAACTTTCTCCCCAACATCATATTGCGCTCCGAAAGCTAAACTGATTAATGGTATCAATAGTAAGAATATAACTGACACAAAACAGAATAAACGTTTCATTTAGTTCTCCTTTCATTTTTAATTTTAAATTCGCTGAAGCGTCAGCATGTCGCTGTAAATACCATAAGCTGTCTGCTCAATTTCGGAATCGTGTTGGAATATAGAAATTTTCCCCATAAGGTCAGTATTTATTGTTAAAGCGGACGCCGCGCCGCACACCGTTGCAAAAGGATGTTGCAGCGATATACGTTCCGGGCCGACAACGCCGCGCGCCCCCGAAGCGTCAAAATACCCGCGGCACAAAAGTTTTATAGTCTCACCATTTTGCCTTGCGTTCGCAAGGTCATTTGGCGTTATGTTTTCAATACCTTGCGTTAGCACTTGAGGGGGAGTTAAGTCAGCGCCCATTAATGCATTGACAAGCGCGCACGTCTTGGCGTTAGCGTCCATACCTTTTATATCCATGGATGGGTCGGCATCCGCAAAACCGCGTCTTTGCGCTTCCCGGACAGCTTCATCAAAGCTTGAACCTTTTTCAAGCTCCGCAAGGATGTAATTCGTTGTAACGTTCAGAATACCTTCAAACGACAGTATTTTACAATTCGGTAACGTGTATTTCACCATATTGAATACAGGCGTTCCATTCATTACTGTAGCTTCAAACAGAAACATCCGTTTTTTTTCTGCCGCCAGCGCCGATAATCGCGCAAACGCCCACGCAACGGGACCCTTGTTTGCTGTAATAACGTGCCGGCCTTTATTAAGCGCGTAAACAATGTGGTCGATGGCTGGCTGCCCGTCAGCTATTGATAGCGGGCTTAGCTCAATGACTACGTCGGCTTTCGATTTTTCGATGACCTCGAACGCGCTTAATAATGGAGTGTTTTCAAAACATCCTTTTGTCTCGATATCGAAAAGCGCTTTCTGTATGTCTATTCCTTTGTCTGTTAAGAGCGAGCCTTCGGCGGCTGTTGCGACTCCGGTAATCAACACTTCTGTCCTAAAAATATCTGCAAGTTCATGCTTTTTTGAGAGAAGCAACTTTGCGAACGCCTGCCCGACGTTTCCAAATCCCACCAAAACAAGTTTTAATGTTTTAATTCCCATAAGAACCCTCCTTGTATTATAATAACAGAATTAATATAGTAAAGTGTCTGCCTCTTTTTAAATTTTCCAAAAAACCACAACAATTCAAAGCTGAATGCGGAGGAAATTAACTTGTTTTATATTATACTGGGGATTGTTTTAATAATAACAGTATCTGCATTTATTGGGAAAAAGAAATCGACCGAGCCGCCTTTAACAGAAAACATAGCGGGGGCGCCTCTTCCGGAGTCCCTTGATGTCAGTGCGCAAGTTAACACTGCGGAAGAACAACAGGATAAAATCAAAGAAGGAGAAGTAATACCAGACGCTAGCATCGAAACGCCTCGCGAAACTTCAGAAATAACTCTGGTGGCGCCTCCGCTTACTTCGCCCGAAGTAAACGCGTCCACTGTTTACTCTTCCTCCGGGGAAATAATCCGCGCTCCTGACAGCGTCAAACGAGATGCTTACGGCTTGCACTGGAACAACAGGAATTTTGAGCTCGATGTAAATGGATTAGTTATTAAAGGAGCGATGGTCTATTGGGCTGACGGAAAACCCGGGATAGACGAGCCATCCTGTATAGATATAACGCTTCCGTTTGATGTCGACTATACCAACCATACAAAAAGCAACGTTGAAAGCTACGCAATGATGACCCCGTCCCAACGCGGAGGATACTTAATGTGGCTGGCCGGAGGACGTAATGTAATCCCTGCTGATTTATCCTGGGCTTACTTGTGGTTTATGGGAATAGAACGCAGAGCTCTTTTAGACAAACAAGACATCTCGTTATGCGTTGTTGAATCACTGCGCACGCTCCCTTTCGCGCGGAATGACAGACTTTACAAAAACTTAAGACACCTTGCTATTTGGCTGGCAGTTAAATATATGCTGCCCGAAGATCAAATTCTTAAAATTATTCAGAATATGAGCGATGTTCCTATTGATTTTTTTAATATTGTCCTCAACAATTATTGCAATGCAAAATTGCCTTTGCCTTCATACCTGGTCTATATAATCATGTGCTACTCGCCTATATCGACTAAATCCGTCCCATATACGGAAAATCTGATAAATGCTTTTGCAGGAATATACAAGGCCCAGACCGGAGGAGGACTTATTCTTAAAAGTCCNCGCTCTAAGATACCGCTTACATATGTATCGTTAAATACTTCGATATCCGAAAACAAGCGTAAACAGGAAATAATTGATTTGCCCGATTTTTTCGTTGATACCACACAATTTAAACCTTTAATTGATTCTTGGAATGATTTCATAAAACAATATGAAACTAACCTTTTTGAAGATGACCCTGCCAAACTGGAAATAAAACACGTTGACTGGGAACCTTTTATACAAGAAAACCTTGAAGGTGGAGAGGCTCCTTTAATTATCAAATTAAGCGCATTGGCCATATTTTTGGAAATCGACCAGACAGAAAAGCCATCCAGCGCGGTGAGAAAAGGGATAAGTAAGATCGCAAGAATTGAAGGTTATCTTATCATCCCTGAACTGTGCATACCCGGCAAAGAGTATGATTGGGAGGACAATATAGCCCTTACCCCCATTGATTTGGGTGAAAAAATAAGCGATGATTATAGTACAGCGGCTT
>JGI24702J35022_10002921_pt1 | contig 10342 bp, 14 predicted proteins | sample TergutTh196P4_FD_35022 | JGI IMG/M metagenome (IMG submission 35022)
TACCTGTTGCGGGTCTTGCCTGTTGCGGTGCAGTTGCAGGCACAGGTCTGACTTGCGGCTGTTGCGTTGCCGGCTTGGGTTGTTGCGTTGCCGGCTTTTGCGTTGTCGTTTGTGAAATTGCCCATAACGGCAAAATCAACCCCAATCCAATCACGAGAAACTTAATTCTCATACTTCTTTCTATTTTCATCATTGCGAATAAAATTAAATTTTTATTGTTATTTTAAACTGAATTTGCAAAGATACACTTTATTTGAATTAAAGGATTTATTTTTTTACGTTATTGTGAGTTCTCACTTTTTGAAAAACCATGAATATTCGTCATTATCACAATGAACGTCTATCGGAGCCGTTATAACGGGTTTTCTTTTCCCATCAAATAAAATTATCATATCCCAAAAACCCCACTCATCTTCCAATACATCTTTTTTACTAATGATGACAGTATCTTGTTGATAAATAAATCCGATAGAATTTGCTCTTGTAACGACAACTTTTTCTCCCTTATCCTCAAAATATTGGTAGGCAGTCCCACTGTAATACATTTCATCATCTATTACTATATCCCATTCTTCCTCCGTATATTTTGACCTATATTCTTCTAAATCTTCGTCGTTATGAATCCAAGAAATTATAACCCTTTCCTTATAATAAACAAAATCGTCTATAATCTTACCCTGATTATTATCCTTGATAACAATTTCATTATCTTGTTCAATAGCAACTTTACTATTCGCCATTTCTGCTTGATTTTCTATTGCTTGTCTGCAACTGCTTATGGATAAAGCAAATACGCTCAATATGATTACTATTTTTCTCATTGTGCAAATTTATTATTTTTTCCTTTTAACTTATATATCCCCGCCTCTCAAAGACGACTTGCAAAGATGCACTTTTTTTGTTTCAAGTTCAGATTAAAAATCAATTGTCAATCCTTCGCAAGCGGCAATGGAGTTTGGAAATACCGATTTTGCCTCGTCTTCCAAGGGTTTTGTGTTGGTGTAACGTGCGGAATAATGCCCGATAAGCAGTTGTTTCACTCCCGCTTTAAGAGCAATTAGTGCGGCTTCTTTCGCTGTTGCGTGGTATTTTTCGGCAGCGGCATGAGATAGATTTTCCATAAAAGTCGCCTCGTGATAAAGCAAATCAACGCCCTCAATGTAAGGGAGTATCGTCTCCGAATACAAAGTATCGGAGCAATAGGCAAAACTCGCTTTGGTGTGCCTGAACACAAAACCGTGCGTAGGCATATTGCCGTGAACCAACGGAAAACAACGTATTTCCATGTCCTTATCCGCATACAAAACTTTGTTTTTGTCGTTCTTTTTTATCACGTGGAAAGTCAAAGGGTACGACAGATTTATCTGTTCGAGTTTCATGTGAATTTTCAGTATATTTTCCAAGGGTTTGTGTGCGTAGATGTGCAATTCTTCGGTTCTTCCGAGTAGGTTTTGCGAAAAAACAAATCCGACAAGTCCTAAAAAGTGGTCTCCGTGCAGATGACTGATAAAAATCCGCGAAATTGTTCCCATTCTGATGCCCATTTTGCGCAGGAGAATTTGCGTACCCTCGCCGCAATCAATCAGAAAACGGTCTTTTTTATTATCCGCCTTCAACAGAAAAGCACTCGGATAACGAGTAGATGTCGGCGTAGCAGAACTACAACCCAATACTTTTAATGATAATGCCATATCGCTGTTACTTTTTTGCAAAGATACACTTTATTTTGAAACGGTTGTGTTGCAGGTATTTCTACAGATTTTTAAAAATTAAAGCAAAATAAAAAACAAAAAACAACGTTATAAGAATTATGGAAACGACAAAAATAGTTAGGATAATTAAAGGGACGGCAGAGGTTGCCGTGGGAGACAGCGTAAACGTAAAAGGCTGGGTGCGTACCAAACGGGGAAACAATACCGTTGCGTTTGTTGCGGTGAATGACGGCTCGACCGTTCACAGTTTGCAAGTGGTGGTTGATGTTGCCAATTTTGATGAAGAGTTGGTAAAACAGATAACTACTGGTGCCTGCCTTTCTGTTACAGGGAAATTGGTAGAGTCGGAAGGCAAAGGGCAAAATGTGGAAATCCAAGCCGCTGAAATCGAAATTTTAGGCGGCGCCGATGCGGAGACTTACCCCTTGCAGAAAAAAGGACACAGTATGGAATTTCTTCGGACGATTGCACATCTTCGCCCGCGTACCAATTATTTTGGTTGCGTGTTGCGGCTGCGTCATGCGATGTCGTTTGCCATTCATAAGTATTTCAACGACAGGGGGTTCTTTTATCTTCACACGCCGATTATCACCAGTGCCGATGCGGAGGGTGCGGGTGAAATGTTCCGCGTAACCGCTTTGGATTTGGAAAATCTTCCCCGCAACGCCGAAGGAAAAGTGGATTATTCCAAAGATTTCTTCGGAAAACCCACCAATCTGACCGTTTCGGGACAACTGAACGGAGAATTGGGAGCGATGGCATTGGGAAACATCTACACTTTCGGACCTACTTTTCGGGCGGAAAACTCCAACACGCCCAGACATTTAGCCGAATTTTGGATGATAGAACCCGAAATGGCATTCTGCGATTTGGACGGCAATATGGATTTAGCCGAAGATTTCATAAAGTATTGTATCCGTTACGCTTTGGAAAACAATCATGATGATATTCAGTTCTTAAACGACCTTTTTGATAAGGAACTCATTGAGCGTTTGGAGTCGGTTTTGAAGGAAGATTTTGTGCGTCTGCAATACACAGAAGCGATTGTGTTGTTGGAAAAATCGGGGAAAAAGTTTGAGTTTCCTGTCCGTTGGGGCGTTGATTTGCAGTCAGAACACGAGCGGTATTTGGTCGAACAGCATTTCAAAAAGCCTGTTATTTTGGTGAATTACCCAAAGGAAATCAAGGCGTTTTATATGAAGCAGAACGATGACGGCAAAACGGTTCGGGCAATGGATATTCTATTTCCCAAAATAGGAGAAATCATCGGCGGGTCGCAGCGGGAAGAAAATTTGGAGCGATTGCTTTCATTCATTCAGGAGCGTAATATGTCGGAAAACGAATTGCGTTTCTATTTGGATACTCGGCGTTTCGGTACGGCTTCCCACAGCGGTTTCGGACTCGGATTTGAACGCCTGATGCTTTTCATTACAGGAATGGCAAATATCCGCGATGTGATTCCATTTCCCAGAACGCCGCAGAATGCGGAATTTTAGTGGCTAGTGGTTAATAAAAAATATGTATCTTTGCGAATTGGATTAAAAAAAATAAAGAAAAATTGAACGATGGGACAAAATACATCTATATATTTAGGTAATTATTTCGATAATTTTGTTAGAACAACCATTTCCGAAGGCAGATATGGAAACGAGAGCGAGATTGTTTGTGCAGGTTTACGTTTATTGGAAGAAGAAGAAAATAAAGTTAAATCTTTAAAAAATTGCCTTCAAGAGGGGATTGATAGCGGAATAGCAGAGAATTTTAACCCCGAAAAACATCTTGAATTGTTAAAAACAAAAAAAAGAAATGGGTAATTATTTTCTGTCCAATAAGGCGGTTGAGGATTTATCCAATATTTGGGATTATACTTACGAAACTTGGTCAGAGAATCAGGCGGATAAGTATTATGAACTCTTAATTGATGTTTGTAAAATGGTTTCCAAAAATCCAAAAAATGGGAAAAACTATGATGAAATTGACCCAACTATTTGGGGTTATCGGGCAAGTCATCATATTATATTTTACAGAATAACAAAAGAAAATGAGATTGAAATATTGAGAATTTTGCACCAAAACATGGATTTGAAAAACAGAATAAGGGATTAGTAATTAATAGGAATTTCATAATTCAAAAAAATATGTATCTTTGCAAATTATAGAAAAAAGAAAGAAATGAACACACAAATCCTCGAAAATATCCGCACGCTGAAACGTCAGTTATTGCCAAACGAAAGAATGATACTGTTCGGCTCACAGGCAAGAGGCGATGCCCGTCCTGATTCGGACTGGGATTTGTTGGTCGTAGTAAATTCCGATTCAACAAATTTGGACGATGAAATAAAATATGCTTATCCCTTTGCTAAATTAGGATGGAAATATAATGTTGATTTAAATGTTTTACTGTATGCTAAAAACGATTGGGAAAAAAGAAATTTTATGCCCTTTTATAAAAATATTTTAATGGACGGTATTGAAATAAATTAAAATTTATGGGACTGACAGAAGATGAACGAAATGCAATCGTCTTATTGCGACTCAACAACGCAAAACAAACATTGGAAGACGCCAAAATTATCGCAAATAACAAATTGTGGAAAGCGGCTGCAAATCGGTTGTATTATGCCTGTTTCTATGCAGCGAATGCACTGATGGTACAGTTTGGCTTTACGGCAAAAACACATGCAGGGCTCATTCGTTTATTGATCTTGAATTTTATATCTAAAAATCTTATAGATAGCGAATTAGGAGATGTTTATTATAAATTATTCGCTTTGCGGCAAAAAGGAGATTATGATGATTGGGTTATCGTAACCGAAGAAGACATCCTTCCGTTATCGGCAAGGCGGACAGTGCGGTGCGGACAGACAGCAAAAATAAATCAATAAATAATAATTCACAATGACAGAAACAAACGACACTCAACTAATTTCCTCGATTTCAGCAGAAAAACTTGTTGTAAAAGACATTTTTTGCGATGATTATCTTTTTACAATTCCAAACTATCAACGACCTTATTCGTGGGAGGAGGAACATTGTACTCAACTTTTAGATGACTTGCACTCTTTTGCATTCAGAGAAGATGATTTCAATGAATTACCACCGTATTTTCTTGGTAGTGCAGTAATTATCAAGAGACCAAATAATTGTAATGCCCAAATTGTTGACGGACAGCAACGTCTTACAACATTGACAATTTTACTTTCTTGTTTGCGGTATGTGATTGAAGAAAAAGAAATCAAAGATACAATTTCAGAATTCATTTATCAAAAAGGAAATAAACTAAAAGGGACTTCTGCTACATTTAGGCTTAAAACAAGAGCAAGAGACCAAGAATTTTTCAACAAGATAATTCAAGATGAAAATGGATTGTCTAGTTTTTTTGAAAAACCCGATGAAATATCTTTTGCTAATGATGCTCAAACACAAATGGTTTCAAACGCAAGAGCATTGATTGATGAGTTCGCAAAGAAAAAATACTCTCAAGAATGCTTTGAAAAATTGGCGACATACATTATTCAGAAATGCGTTATTGTGGTTGTTGCCTCTACCGACGAAGAAATGGCTTTCCGTATTTTCAATGTTCTCAATGACAGGGGAAAAGATTTAACGATTGCAGACATTTTAAAGTCGGAAATTTTGGAAAAAATACCAGAAAAAGAACAAAATATCTATACCGAAAAATGGGAAGACTGTGAAACAAAACTCGGCATTAACAGTTTCAAGGATTTCTTTAGTCACTTGCGAGCAATTTATGCAAAAAAGAAAGCAGAGAAGTCTATACTTTCAGAAGTTCGAGAATACGTGAAACCAACAGAAAACCCTAAAAATTTTATTGACAACATTTTAATTCCATTCACAAATGCGTATCTGAATATTCTGAAACTTGACTATCAAGCAACACATTCAGCCGATATTATTAATGCACAGTTCGAGAACTTAAAAAGAGTTGCTCACAACGATTGGATACCTTCCGCAATTCTCTATTTGGCAAAATATCCAAATGCTCCCGACAAAGTTAAAGACTTTTTAGTACAATTAGAAAAAGTAACACTTGGTATGGAAGGAATGAAAACTTCTCTTAATGAAAGACTTGAGCGATTTGCAAAAATCAATTCTAAAATTGATACAAAAGAAGACCTATATGCAGTTGATAGTGAATTAATGCTAAATGAACAAGACAGAGAGTTTATTATTTCAACACTATCTTCTTCTAATTTATACGGCAAGCGTTTGGTAAAACCTGTACTTGCTAAAATAGAAGAGCAGATGAATGACGGTTCAATTGTCATAAATTTTGAGACATTGAGTATTGAACATATTCTACCTCAAACGCCAACAGACCCTTATTGGAAGGATAGATTTGCACCTGATGACAAAATAAAATTAACGAATAGTTTAGGTAATTTATCTCTAATCACAGTAAGAAAAAACTCGCAAGCCAAGAATTACGAGTTCAAAACAAAAATAAAAGTTTATTTCACAGCAGATGGGCGGGCTTCTAATTTGGCTATGGTTAATAAACTTTTAGATTATCCAGAATGGATTGCGGATAATATTAGAGACAGAACAATAGAATTACTTAATCATTTTTTAACGGCTGTCGGACTTGAAAATTTGGATTGAAAAGATAAGGAAAGCCCAGCCGATAACATGCGGTTTGGCGAGAGCGGGGGTGTATGCCCGCTCGAACCTTTGTGAGACCCCCGCCCTCGCAAAGCCGTCACCACGTTGGTTGAGCCTGCAAAGGAATTTATAGAGAAAATCGAACAATTAGTCGGAGGAAAATAAAAAAGTGTATCTTTGCGTTAAAAAAAATCGTACAAATTTGTGCAACTCCGCAGAGACGCGGTACGCCACGTCTCTACAATGACGTAATAGGTTGAAAATCAATAGAATCATATAAATCACAGTTCGGACAAGAAAATAATTCATAATTCAAAAAAAGTGTATCTTTGCAAAAAATAAAAGCAGATGAATAATTCAGAGACACAAAACGGCAATGCAGCGGTAAATCTGACGAACAGGCTACGGCTTGAACGGGCTTTGTACGAGGCTGGAATTGAAAACGTTGCATCAATTATGCGGCTGACCATTACAGGCGTACTTGATAAGGAAGATTTTAAGTACATTCGTAAAAAAATGGGTAAAACGTTGCGGGAATTGGACATTAGCGGGGCGTTGTTTGAAGGAAACAAACTCAGAAACGGCGCACTTGCCTATTGTGCAGCCCTGACCTCCGTCGCTATTCCCGAGACGATTGTCGAAATCGGAGACGGCGCATTGAGCAACTGTACAGGTTTGAAATCGTTCCATATTCCTGAGGCGGTTGCCAAAATCGGCGAACTTGCTTTTTGGGGTTGTACGGGCTTAACGTCAATCACGATTCCCAATGCGGTTACTACCATTGAATTTAGGGCGTTTAATAGTTGTGCGAACTTGACTTCCGTAGTCATTCCCAATTCGGTGGTCAAAATTGGAGGCAGTGCCTTTGGGAAATGTACCAACTTGGCTTCTGTTGTCATTCCCAATTCGGTGGTTGAAATCGGCAACGGCGCCTTTGCCCACTGCATCAATTTGGCATCTATTGCCATTCCCGAATCGGTTGCCAAAATCGGCGAATGGGTGTTTGAAGGCTGTACCGTCTATGTTGCCCTTCACCCCGATAATCCCTGTTACACAAGCAAAAACGGAGAATTGTTGAAGAAAGAAATCCTTGCACAATAATTCAAACCTCATTTCGTTAGTAGGGATATGAATAACAGGTATAAATTGGTCGTTTTGGGACTGCTTATTCCGTTTTTGTGGTCATGCAGAATGAGCTATTCCTTTGTGGGCGTGGACATTCACCCTGATGCACAAACGATAACCATCAAACAGTTTCAAAACAATGCACCCTTGGTCAATCTGCAATTAAGCAACGAACTGACAACGCAGTTGCGGGATAAATTCCGTTCGAGTACGAAGTTGTCTTTGGTGGATTCCCGCGGCGATTTGTTTTTGGAAGGAGAGATTACAGGTTACAGCGTTTCGTCTGTGGCTGTGGGGGCTGACCGTGCAACGATGAACAGGCTGACCATCACGGTGCGGATTAATTTTGAAAATAAATTTGACGAAAAGAAAAATAAAAACCAAACTTTTTCCCGCTATTTGGATTTTGACGCAACGCAGACCTTGCAACAAGTGCAGGATAATCTGGTAAACCAAATTTGCACCGTTTTGGTGGACGAAATTTTTACAGCAACCGTAGGAGATTGGTAAAATTTAATGGATAATGAGTGATGAAAATGTAACAAAAAGAGTAAATCAATGCTACAAAAATGAATGACTTATTGACATATATCAAAGAAGAAAAAGAGGCAAAACGCAAAGGCGGATTGTATCACAAAACGCAGGTAAATCTTGCTTACAATTCAAACAAAATAGAGGGCAGTAAATTGACAGAAGAACAAACTCGTTCTATTTTTGAAACTCGTACGATTGGTTTCAAAGAGCAAGATGCTGTTCCTGTTGATGATATTATTGAAACTTCAAACCACTTTGTTGCTTTTGATTATTTGCTTGACACCATTGATGAACCGTTTTCAAATACTTTAATCAAAGAGTTTCACAAGATTCTAAAAACAGGAACTTCCGATGCTTCAAAAAATTGGTTTGAGGTTGGTGAATGGAAAAAACTGCCAAATGAAGTGGGAGGAATGGCAACAACCTTGCCTCAAAATGTAGAAAAAGATATGAATAAACTCAATGATTGGTATCGCTCTCTTCCTCAAATTTCGTTTGAAAACATTGTCGAGTATCATTATCGTTTTGAGACCATTCACCCATTTCAAGATGGCAATGGTAGGGTTGGTCGTTTGATTATGTTTCGGGAATGCTTGAAAAACAATGTAGTTCCATTCATTATAGATGATAATCATAAACAATATTATTATCGCGGGTTGAAGGAATTTTCAAACATAAGAGGTTATTTGATTGATACTTGTTTGTCAGCACAAGACACATATACAGAATGGGTTAAATATTTCTATGGAGAATTGTTAAAATGATATGGAACTGTGTGTGAATGTCGAAAAATGGGCGGTTTCACGCAAGCGGGGAGTAGCGCAGTGGGACAACGATAAGAAAACACATAATGTACAATTTAAAGAGACAACAATGAAGACAGTATTATTATTTTTGCTTTTTTTGATTACGAAAACTTGTTGCTATTCACAAGATAAGTTCACATTAAATTCAATAGTTGGTTTGCAAACAATTCAAATCAATGGGAGAGAATACTTGATTGACAGTATTGAAATGAAGATAAAAACAAACTATCCAAAATTTGACACTATCGTTTTTACTTCATATAATGATGTTCCAATAATTTGCAATTTTAAACCAGACACTGTTTATTCTATTACAGGAGCGTGTTGTGCAGAACTTGACATTATTCCTGAATCTAAATTAAAAAATGACAGTGCATTTACTTGGGACGAGGACGATTTAGACAAAATCCATAATCAATTTTTAGACAAACCCTTTATTTCTATTCGGACAAAAAAGAATCCGAAAGATAGCATCTATGCTTGGCATGCAGATGCGGCATGTGAGACAGAACACAGGTTAATCAATTCAAGTTTATGGCGTCTTGGTGTTCCACCAAAATGCTTTTATTGGAGTAATATTACGACTATTCAGTTTTTTAAGACCGATAATAAAATGCCAAATCATGAAAAGTCTGATTTGGAAGAGTTTTTAGGAATAAACAATATAATAGAACTCACATCAATATCATTTCGACTTTTTGACAATGAACGATTTATTATTATTTATGATAAAAAAAAGAGTATTGCAAAAATAATTTATGAATAAAATGCCTACGACCGCCTAACGCCCTGTTTGGCAAAAGTGGGGGCAGTAACTCGCAGGACAATTTTTGCGGAAAATTACCGTTTGTATTTTGTAATAGATGCAGATAGAATAAAATATAAGATAATCATCGAAAAATATTCAATGTTTGTAACCGAGTTTATCCATTTTGAAAACATACCAACGAAAGAACGATACGACCGCATCGAATCTGCTCGCAATTCATTTGTTTTTTCTTCTAAAAAATTATCACACACTATCAACAGCGGCATAAAGCCGGGCCGCTTACAAAAAGCGGGTTCCAGCCCGTTGACAACTTGATGTTCAACGCCATAACGATTTTGTTGGCATGTAACCGCGTATCTTTTATAAATTTGTAGCGGGAAACCAATTTTGTCAATCGGACTCTTTTTCATATCAATTCGTGGCTTATTGGATTTTCTACGTAATACTCAACAATCCACCCGCTTTTATATTCCCGCAACATGGCAGGAAGGTAATTGCTTGTTAAACAAGATTTTACAATATCTTTTTTCGTTTCACTCATGTGCATTTTTTTTACGCTACTGAAAAATCACTTGCGAAAAAAAATTGTCGCGTTATTGCCTCAGCTTTTTTTGAGATTTACCCCTTTTTTTGAGGTGCAACTCTTTGATTATCAACAATTTGTTGCGGAGGCAGGACTCGAACCTGCGACCTCCGGGTTATGAGCCCGACGAGCTACCACTGCTCTACCCCGCGGTGTGTTTCCTTCCCCTCAACAGGGAAGATTTGCAAAG
>JGI24702J35022_10002922_pt1 | contig 10341 bp, 6 predicted proteins | sample TergutTh196P4_FD_35022 | JGI IMG/M metagenome (IMG submission 35022)
GAAGCGCGGCTGCTGGATCTGTGTATGGTACTGCACGCTGAACATGGCGGCGGTAACAACTCAGCGTTTGCTTGCCGCGTTTTATCCTCTTCTGGTACAGATATATATTCCGCGATTGCGGCAGCGATAGGTTCGCTTAAGGGCCCGAGGCACGGCGGAGCGAACGAAAAAGTAATGGAAATGTTCTCATACATCGAAAGAGACGTAAGGGATTGGAAGGACGAGGATGAAGTCGCGGCTTACCTAACTAAGATAGCGCGCAAAGAAGCCGGTTGCGGCGACGGCTTGATCTATGGCATGGGACACGCCATATACACAATATCCGACCCAAGGGCGGTTATGCTTAAGGACCTCGCGCGGCTGCTCGCAGAAAAAATGGGGGTAATCAACGAATTCGATCTTTTTGAAATGGTCGAAAAACTATCGCCAAACGTACTGCGCCAAGTGAGGTGCTCAAAAGCGTACATTTGCGCCAATGTTGATATGTATTCCGGGCTTGTTTATAAAATGCTTGGCATACCGGAATCACTATATACACCGTTGTTTGCCGTTGCGAGGATGGCCGGCTGGTGCGCGCACAGGTTGGAAGAAGTATGGGGAGGCGGCAAAATATTTAGGCCGGCATATAAAGCAATAGGGCTTGACGACGTTTATATTCCGCTGGAAAAGCGCTAATATAAATATATTGAAGGGAAGCGAGTATATGTCACACAGGTTTTTTACGTCTGAATCGGTCACGGAAGGCCATCCCGACAAGGTTTGCGACCAGATTTCCGATGCCGTCCTAGACGCGATACTCAAAGGGGACAAATCAGCGCGGGTAGCGTGCGAGACGATTGTTACGACAGGGATGATCCTTGTTATGGGCGAGATAACAGCCGACTGTTATGTTGACATTCCGCAAATAGCGCGCGAAACAGTGAAAGACATAGGCTATGTCAGGCCGGAATTGGGATTTGACCACAAAGGATCAGCCGTTCTAACTACGATTGACGAACAGAGCCCGGACATCGCGATGGGTGTTAACAGTGCGAACGATGACAAAGATGATGAGGGCGCGGGCGACCAGGGGATGATGTTTGGCTTCGCGTGCGACGAGACGCCGGAGTTTATGCCGGCGCCAATATCGATAGCCCACGCGCTGACGCGTAGGCTGGCGGAAGCCAGGAAGAGCGGAGAACTCGGCTTTATCAGGCCTGATGGAAAAAGCCAAGTCACAGTTGAATATGATGAGGATAGGAATGTCGTTGGCATCCCCACCATAGTTGTTTCTACGCAGCATGAACCTGACATTAGCATTGAAGACCTGCGCGAGAGCGTCGCCGAACGTATTATCAAGCCCGTGATACCAGAGAAACTATTGAGCAAAGATACGAGGATCCTCGTTAACCCAACCGGAAGGTTCGTCGTCGGGGGCCCCGCCGGTGATTCAGGCCTGACAGGGCGGAAAATCATTGTGGATTCTTATGGAGGGTACGCGAATCATGGCGGTGGCGCGTTTTCAGGGAAAGACCCGTCGAAAGTTGACCGCAGCGCGGCGTATATGGCGCGTTACGTTGCGAAAAATGTTGTTGCGGCAGGGCTTGCCCGCGCGTGCCAGATCGAGCTTGCTTACGCTATCGGTGTGGCAAAGCCGGTGTCGATCCATATCGACACAAGAGGGACTGGTGTATTCTCAGATGAGAAAATCGCTGGCATTGTTAAGGAAAACTTCGATTTCCGACCATCAAAGATTATTTCGAGACTGGACTTGCTAAGGCCGATCTACCGCGCCACAGCTGCTTATGGCCATTTTGGCAGGAATGAGACCGCGTTTACATGGGAAAAACTCGACATGGTCGATACGCTGAAGAATTATTTATAGTAGAAAACAATCTATAGGTACTAAACCATGGATTCTGGAACAGTTAACGGCGGACATAAAAAAAGACTCCCGCCTGCAAAACATCGCGATCCCTATGGCAAACGACCTGATACTAGTGAAGACACGGACGATAACAACGGGTCTGTGATAGAAGGTCGCAACGCCGTAATTGAGGCTTTGCGCGCTGGTATCACAATAGACAAAGTATTCATTGCAAAAGGGGAGACAGACGCGACACTCAGGCACATCGCCTCAGTTGCGCGAGCTTCAGGCGCGGCGGTCGTGGACGCAGACAGACATAAGCTTGACTCGATGAGCGTCACTCATGCGCACCAGGGCGTAATAGCGGCGGCGGCATGCGCGAACTATGTCGAGATCGGAGATATGCTGGAAATAGCGAAGCAGAAGGGCAACCCTCCGTTGCTCGTTATGTGCGACGGGATTTCCGACCCGCACAATCTCGGCGCTATGATAAGAACATGTGAAGCGGCTGGCGCGGATGGAATTATTATCCCGAAGCGCAGNAACGCGGGGCTAACGGCGACGGTCGCGAAAGCTTCAAGCGGCGCCGTATACCACACNGCGGTNGCGCGCGTTACGAATCTAAGCGCCACGATACATGAATTGAAAGATGCTGGAATATGGGTGTTCGGCGCGTCCGCCGATGGCAGCACATCGCTCTGGGACGCGGACTTCAAAAACCCTACCGCATTAGTTATAGGATCAGAAGGGGCGGGGCTGAGCCGGCTTGTGAGAGAAAACTGCGACTTTTGTGTTAATATACCAATGGCAGGACGACTGAAATCATTGAACGCGTCCGTATCCGCCGCGATACTCCTATACGAGGCGGTAAGGCAGAGAAAGAAGATAAAGAAGACTATTGAAAGTTGAAAAAGGAGATGTAGCAGGTGGGCGAAAATGAAAATTTGCCTGAAGAAGTTTCTTTAAATGATTTTTCGCTTGAATCGATATTAGCGGAATATAAAGGTTCGGCATTCATAAACGGCGATAAAAAAACGCCCCCGGATCTCCTTCGCGAACAAACTGAGAAAATCATGAAAGAGGCTGTGGAACCTGTGGAGCCTACGGAACCGGATCCTCCACTTTTTTCAAAAAAGGTTGACGCTGTTACTGATGGATCTATGTCGCAAAAGACGGAAGAAAAAGACAGTGTGATCCTGTTTTTTGAAAACTACCGTTCCCCGATACCTGAGGGCAGCGAATCTATCGCGCAAGACGTGGAAAAGGCTTTGCAAAAGGAACTCGGAATCGATCCGCAAGCCGACGCTGCCTCAGAAATTGATCGCGGAGTATTCATGCGTTTTGGCGACGGAGCCCAAGATGATGAAGAAGAGCAGGAGATTCTGGAAGATGAGGTATTTGAAGAGCCGGATTTGAGACAAGCGGGAAACAGGTTTGTCGAAGCCTTTGCTTCTACTTCGCTCAGGGGAATTCCCGCTGCGCTGATCACGCTCGTAATGGTCATCCTTACGTTTGCTTTCGAAGCAGGGCTGGTTATACCGTTTGGGATCGGACGTGAGCGGACTCTGGCGACTGGAGCGCTTGTTCTGGGGCTTCTTATTGTCATGATGCTCTGCGTCGACCTGATCGTAAGGGGCGCTAGTTTTCTTCTTAAGGGCGCGCCAAACGCGGAAACCCTTTTGCTTTTCTCTTGCGTGTTTTCGCTTTTCTCAGCTGGTTTTTCTATGCTCAGGGATCTCGGCGGCATACTCCCGTACTGCGCCATCTCGGCTTTTTCCCTGTCAACAGCGGCGATAGGGGAAAGATATAACTTGAGAGCTATCGCCGAAACTATTAAAACGGCGACGGGTTCTACGGAACCTTATGGCGTGATGGCTGAGTATATTCACGATATAGACAAATCTGTGCTTAAAAAAGCGTACAACGCGACAGACGGGTTTTATAACAATCTAATGCATCCGGATATTGTGGAAACCGCGTACCGCTATGCGACGCCTGTTCTGATCGCGGCCGCCCTGGTCTTATCCATTTTCGCGGCACTGGTAAAAGGTCAAGGCGAGTACTTTTTGCACATAATGTCAGCCCTGTTCGCGGCAGCGGCGCCTTTTTCCTTAATGCTGGCGTTTGCCGTGCCTTTTAGCGCGGTAGCCAGGACGATCCGGAGGTCAGGCGCGGCTATAGCGGGATGGGGGGGCGCCGACGACGTCTGCTTTACGGACGGCGCGTGCGTTACGGACGACGATCTCTTCCCGCCCGGGACGCTAAAACTCAACGGGCTCAAACTGTATGAAGGGATATCACCTGAAAAGGCTATACGATATACAGCGAGCCTCATAATAGCTTCAGGTTCAGGGCTGGCTAATGTTTTTTCGGATTTACTGAAATCGCAGGGTATGCTCAAGATAAAAGTTGAGGAATTCGCGTGTTATGAGGGCGGGATCAGCGCTTTGCTGCGCGGCGAGCGCGTGGCGATCGGATCGGTTGGTTTTATGAACCTGCTGGGGTTTCGGATACCTGATGATATGAATATGAAAAACGCGGTTTATACAGCCATAAATGACAAGATGGTAGCTGTATTCGCTGTTGACTATACTCCAGCCAATTCTGTCCAGAGCGCGCTGATATCTATCCTCAAGTGGCGCATAAAGCTTTTCTTTGCGGTGCGGGATTTCAATGTGACGCCCTTAATGCTTGAGCAAAAATTCAGGGTTTCGCTCGAAGAGTTTTCATATGTGCAGGCAAAAGATTCTTACAACATATCAGATTCGTATTCCAAAAAAGAAGGCCGCATAGCGGCGATTTTGATACGCGAGGGATTTGGCCCATTCGCGGAGGCGGTGACGGGAGCTAGGCTGCTTAAGTCGGCGGCGCTCATAGCGACGGTAGCGTCGATCATATCTGCGGCGCTCGGTGTAATAATCATGTTCTTTATGTGCTGGTCAGGTTCGTTCGCGTCCGCGAAACCAGGGAACCTGATGCTGTTTATGATTTCGATGCTGGCGGTCGTTCTCATAATATGCGGATATGTAAGGTGCAGAAAATAATTGTTGTATTTCATTTTCCATTAGTGTATAATTTCGATGACTTTGAACGATATAATAATGTCTAAAAATAACTGATTGAGGTGCGAGAAAATGCCGTATACCACTGAAGGAATCCGAAACATAGCTCTTTTTGGCCATGGGGGCAGCGGTAAAACATCGCTTGCCGAAAGCATGCTTTTTCTTACCGGAGGGATCGACAGGCTTGGCAAAGTAAGCGATGGCAACACTGTCGGAGATTCGGATCCCGAGGAGATCAAGCGACAGATATCCATATATCTCGCTACGATGTACGCCGAATACAAGGGCTACAAAATAAATATCTTAGACACCCCCGGGTTTTTTGATTTCGCCGGGGAGGTTGCTGAAGCGGCGCGCGTCGCGGATGGCGGCGTCATTGTGTGCAGCGCTAAAGACGGGATCAGCGTGGGATTCGAAAAGGGCTGGTCTGTGTTGTCGGCAAACAAGCTGCCAAAGGCGGTATACGTTTCGAAAGTTGACGAAGAAAACGGCGACTTCGACACTGTTTTCGCAGCGCTCCGCGAAAGGTACGGCACCAGCGTTTGCCCACTTATCGCGCCGATAAAAAACGCGTCCGGAAAAGTTGAAGGCGTAGTCGATATAATCAGCCGTAAAGCATATACGGTCGAGGGTGGAAAACAGAAGGAGATACCCGTCCCAGACAGTATGGCCTCAAGTCTTGAAGAACTGTACAACGCCGTTAACGAAAGCGTTGCGGAAACAAGCGAAGAATTAATGGAGAAATTCTTCGATGGGCAGGAATTTACCGAAGAGGAAAAAATTCAAGGCTTAAAAGTCGGCGTCAAAGACCTCTCCCTTGTTCCGGTTTTTTGCGGTTGCGCTCTGTCGGGGCTTGGTACGCTCCCATTGCTTGACGCGATAATAAACTTGTTCCCGTCGCCGGCGGAAAGCAGCGACGTGACGGAGGATGGCGCTAAAATCGTAGCGGATCCGAACGGTCCCGCGTGCGCGTTCGTATACAAAACACTGTCCGATCAATATGGTAAATTTAGCATATTCAAAGTGCTTTCCGGCAAGCTTGCGGTTGACGCGCAGCTTATAAATACCCGTAAAGACACATTAGAAAAGATGGGTCATATTTATAAAATGCAGGGCAAAAAGAGTACCGAAGTCAAGGAAATCATCTGCGGAGACATAGGAGCGGTTTCAAAACTGGCTGAAACTAAGACAGGCGATACCCTGTGCGAAGCTAAAAGCCTCGTCGCGGCAAAAGGAATCGCGTTCACGCCTCCTTGTTATTCGATGGCCATCGCGCCAAAGATCAAGGGACAAGAGGAGAAGATTTCAATCGGCCTTGGACGGTTGGGCGAAGAGGATCTGACGTTTAAGTACGCCAACAACTCGGAAACGAGGCAACTGGTGATATCCGGCGCCGGCGACATTCAGCTCGACGTTTTATGCTCAAAACTCAAAGACAAGTTTGGCGTAGAGGTCGCTCTCTCGCCCGCACGGGTACCTTATCGCGAAAAGATACGCAAAAAGGTGCAGGTAGAAGGGAAGCACAAGAAGCAATCCGGAGGCGCCGGCCAGTTTGGCGTCGTCATTATCGAATTTGAACCCGGCGAAACGGAAGAGTTGACGTTTGAAGAGAAGGTCTTTGGAGGAAGTGTCCCAAAGAACTTTTTCCCGGCAGTTGAAAAGGGGCTCCGTGAGAGTACCCAAAGCGGCGTGCTCGCGGGATATCCGCTCGTGAACCTGAAAGCGACGCTTCTCGACGGGAAATACCATCCTGTTGACTCATCCGAACTCGCGTTTAAAATAGCGGCGCAGCTNGCGTACAAAGAGGGCATCCCCCAAGCNAACCCGGTCATNCTTGAGCCGATTGGATTTCTGACAGTAACGATCCCAGATACCTATTTAGGCGACATTATGAGCGACCTGTCGAAAAGGCGCGGCAGCCCAATGGGGATGAACCTAAACGCCGAAGGTATGCAAGTTGTAGAAGCCGAGGCACCGATGGGCGAGATGTCGAGCTACGCTATCGACCTGCGCTCGATGACGCAGGGCAGGGGCTCGTTTACTATTCGATTCGAGCGCTATGAAGAAGCTCCGGCGCCCGTTCAGGCAAAAATAATAGAAGAGGCTAAATTACTGGCGGATGCTGAATAAATATATCCATGCGTTGTCGAGCATCGACGGCAATGCCCTGTCGTACGCGACGATGGTTATACGTTATATCCTGCCCTTGCTGGCTATCGTCGTTGTCACTCGCTGTATAAGGTCGCTCCTGCGGGAAAAAAGCGAAGTGGAAAACTGGGGTTTTTTGAGTCTGCCAAATGGGTCGAGGATCTACCTGAACCACTGGGAAAACGTGATCGGCAGGGCGAAGACGTCCGACGTCTATATGGAGTACCCGACGTTATCGCGCAACCACGCGGCTGTAATTAGAGACGATAAGGGCAACTGGAAAGCGTATGACGTGGAATCGGCGGCAGGGGTCATGGTGAATGGTGAGAAAATCGCTGGTTCTGATGGCGCGCCTATAAAATCAGGCGATATTATTTGCCTAGGCGGAGTGGATCTTGTATTTGTCGCGGCGGACAAGGCCAACGAGTACGAGCAGGCAGCTAGGCGGACGCGCCCCGGCAGGGTATTTAGGCAAAGGACGACGCTTATAATCCTAACTGAGTTTCAACTCTTACTTGGGTTACAACTGTGCATATCAAAAGGGGAGGAGCTGATCGTTGCCCTCCCGATTTGTTTTTTTCTCCTTGTCGCCATGACATGGGCGTGTTACTTTATTACACGGGTTATGCGGAGGGTTGCGTTCGAGATTGAAACTTTAGGTTTTTTTCTGTGTACAATCGGCATGTCGGTTACGGCAAGCAGTTCGCAAACCGAATTATTCAGGCAAACGTTATTGCTTACAGCGGGCGTTTGCCTGTTTTTTTTCCTTGGCGGTTTCCTGCGCGATCTGGACAGGGTAAAAAAAACGCGTCTGCCAATATCGGTGGCGGGCCTTGCGCTGCTAGCCGCAAACGTTGTGTTTGCGCGGACGGTCTACGGCGCACGCAACTGGTTGGTGATAGCCGGTATATCGTTCCAACCTGCTGAATTCGTCAAAATCGCTTTCATATTCGCCGGCGCGGCGACAATGGAACGGTTGTTTACNCGTCGTAACCTGATCACTTTCATCGCTTTTACCGGGNTTTGTTTGGTAGCGCTAGCGTTTATTAACGATTTTGGAATGGTGCTTATATTCTTTGTTATGTATCTCATAATCGCTTTTCTCAGAAGCGGCGACTTTGCGACAATATTCCTCAGCATTGGAGGGGTGGGGTTTCTGGGAATCCTGGCGCTCCAGTACAAGTCGCATATCGCCGGGCGCTTTTCGACGTGGGGAAAAGCCTGGGAGTTTGTAAACGAAGCCGGTTACCAACAGACTCGCGCTATGGTCGCGGCTGCGGATGGAGGTTTGTTTGGAGTAGGGGCAGGGGAGGGCTGGTTCAAGCGGGTTTTCGCGGCTGACACTGATCTGGTGTTCGGCATGACCTGCGAGGAACTTGGCCTTATCGTCGCGCTCGCGGCAATAGGCGCGATTTTGGCGCTCGCCATTTTCGCGGTGTGGTCGGCGGGCATGTCGCGAAGTTCGTTTTATGTCATCGGCGCTTGCGCAGCTTCGGGCATGCTGGTATTTCAGATGCTCCTAAATGTGCTTGGCTCAGTAGATATACTACCGTTTACAGGCGTGACGTTCCCGTTTGTATCGAAAGGGGGGTCGAGCCTGATATCATGCTGGGCGTTGCTTGCCTTCATAAAAGCGGCGGATACGAGGCAAAACGCCAGCTTTGTCGTGAAGACGCCCAAACTCTCACGCGAAGACGCAGCTCCAAGTCTATTTAAATTCCCGGAAGGTTCGGAAGAATGAAAAAGGTAAAGAACAGGGCGTTGTGCGCTCTACTGATTGTTGCGCTTACAATTATCGGGATAGGCTTCTATATAGCCATGTTCGCGATTAACGGCAGGGATTGGGCTGGTGCATCTTTCAACTCGGCGGCGTACAGCGGCGGCGCGCTTGTCGTAGGCTCGCTGACTGACCGCAACGGCGTGACGCTTTCCACTGTGGCGGATGGCAAACGCGTGTTCGCTGACAGTATTGACACGCGAAAGGCGACTTTGCACGCTGTCGGCGACGCATATGGCAATATTGGGACGGGCGCTCTGAGCGTCTATGCCCCGAACCTGATAGGGTACAATATAGTAAACGGTGCCTATTCCAGGGCCGGAGCGGGTAAGACCGTGGCGCTCACGCTGGACTCACGGCTCAATGTCGAAGCGTACAAAGCGCTCAATGGTAAGCGCGGCACGGTTCTGGTGATGAATTACGAAACAGGCGAAATATTATGCATGGTGTCAAACCCGACGTTCGACCCGGCAAATCCGCCAAAAGACATCGAAAACAATCCATCGTACGAGGGCGTATATCTAAACCGGGCAATATCGGCGGCTTACACGCCGGGTTCCACGTTTAAACTCTTAACCGCCGCCGCCGCGATCGAGAACATCGACGGCATATTCGAGCGTGAATTCGAATGTAAGGGGAAATTGGAGACCGGACATGGCACGGTAACTTGCAGCGGTACCCATGGGAAACTTGGATTCCAGAGAGCGTTAACGGTGTCGTGCAACAGCGTTTTCGGCGAGCTGGCGCTCGAATTGGGCGCCGAGAAACTCGCGTCGTACGCGGAGAAGTATGGCTTATCCGAACGCGCCACGATTGGGGGGATCGAGACAGCTAAGGGCAATTTCGATAAAGCACAGCCCGATACAGCCGACCTAGCGTGGTCTGGAGTGGGACAGTATAACGATACAGTCTGTCCTGTGGCAATGCTACGCTACGTCGGCGCGATCGCAAACGGCGGTACAGCAGTTGATATGTGCCTTATAAAGAAGAGCGGACTAGAGCTGATTTTTCCCGGCGGGGCAAAAACGATAATGAAAAGCGAGACGGCGGCGGTACTTGGCGGGATGATGGATTACGGTGTTCACCAACAAAACGTGGCGGGGAATTTCAAGGGGTTGGAATTGCACGCGAAAACAGGTACGGCGGAAGTGGGGAGCGGCAAAAACCCGCATGCATGGTTTGCGGGCTATATAACTAACGAAGGCTACCCGCTTGCGTTTGTAGTCGTAGTCGAAAATGGCGGCGGTGGCTTCGCCGTAGCCAGCCCAATAGCCAACAAAGTCCTCCAAGCCGCCATAAAAGGCTAGAGCCAGTAGAAAGGGTGTAATAAAATAACCTGGGTATGCACTTGACGCCAACTGAATACTCTACACTCCCGTCATTGCGGGCTTGACCCGCAATCTCGTGGAAGGATTGGTATATGAAAGAAAACGCCTATGTGTATTTTTTGACGAATAAGAACAACAAAGTTCTATATGTCGGTGTCACCAGCAATCTTGAGCGTCGCT
>JGI24702J35022_10002923_pt1 | contig 10339 bp, 7 predicted proteins | sample TergutTh196P4_FD_35022 | JGI IMG/M metagenome (IMG submission 35022)
CATAGGTGAATGGGGTAACACCGATATTTCCTTGGATTCTGGTATCCAGGCAGGCTCTGGCTTTACTGGCGGGGCAGGTTCGGCATTCGTCCGCACCGCCGAGGAGGCTCGAGCCAAAATCTTCGCTGCGGCTATCACCAAGGCCGGTCTAAAGGATATTGCGGGCATTACCGTGAACGACCTAGATGCCAAGGATAGCGTGATCTTCTACAAGCCAGATCCAACAAAAAGTATCACCTATCGACAAGCCATGGCCGGCACCGCCCCCATTGCAGCAGGATCAGTAGGCTGGAATTCCACGACTGCCGGTGGCGACCAAGGCCTACAGCGCACTCGCGATGGCCTTCCCCCTATAGGAACAGCTGTCAACGCCAACGGCGGTGCCGCAACCTGCGTTGAGTTAGCTGTTGACACCGACACCGGTGAGGTCGAAATTCTTGGCCTATGGAATGCCGTCGATACCGGACGCACAATAAATAGATTTGGCACCACGAAGGAAATAAACTCCGGTTGCGAGATCTTGACTTGGATGGCCTTATACGCTGGCGATGTTTTCGACCCCGAAACCGCTGCTGTCATCGGCTCCACTTTCGATGAGTCCATGCATGCGACCTCCAAGGACCTCAATGTGACTAAGTACAATAGTTATGACATTGAGTCCGACAATTATGCCGGCCCTCTTGGTGCGCACGGCATGGGCGAACCATGCTGTACAAATGTGTCAGCAATCATCAATGCCATCTATAACGCTACCGGCAAGTGGGTCAACCAGCGCGGTGGCCCCGTAACCCCAGACATCGTACTTAACGCGCTGGGTAAAGCAGAAATCGGGACGAACTTGTTCTCCCGGTAGAAGGAGGAATAGAAGATGTATCAAGTAGCACATGTAAATGCCAATACTGTCAATGAGGCGACTGCTGCATTAGGCACAGGCAAGGCTATGGCCATTGCCGGTGGCACCGATTTGGTACCCTACCTGAAAGGCATGTTTAGCCCCATCATCCCCGACACCGTCGTCAATCTTAAGACCATCTCCGGCCTATCCGGTATCAAGGAAGAGGGCAGTATTCTCAAGATTGGTGCCCTCACCACTCTTGCCGAGATCGCCAAGGACGAGACGGTGAAAAGCAAGTATAACGCTATAGCAGAAGCGGCCAAGGCAGTCGCTGCCCCAGAACTCCGTAATATGGGCACGATCGGAGGCAACATTTGCCAATCATCTCGTTGCACCTACTATCGCAACGAGTACAACGATTTCCCTTGCCTGCGCAAGGTTCAGGGCGGGAGATGCTACGCCCTGACCGGCTACCACCGAAAGTACCATTCCGTTTTCGGGCAGATTGGCCAATGCTTTGCAGCCTGCCCTTCCGATGTCGGCGTTGCCCTAGTTGCCATGGGAGCAAGCATTGAGACATCGTCCCGAACTATCAAGGCCTCAGATTTCTTCGCCAACAATGTTGCCCCCAATGGCGAGGGCATCAACGTCCTCAATGCGAATGAAATCGTAAAAGAAATCCAAGTACCCACACCAGCCGCAGGCACGAAAAGCGCCTACAGAAAGTTCTCTTTCCGCAAGTCGATCGACTTCCCTGTGGTCAGCGTAGCAGTAGTCGCTACCATTAGCGGCGGCAACGTCTCTAACGCTTCCATCGTTTTAGGGGGCGTATATGGCATTCCGCGCCGCGCTACTGGTGCCGAAACGGCCATCAACAACGGGGCTCTCAACACTGAGCGAGCCACGGCCGCTGGCGATGCCGCAACCACTGGTAGCCAACCCCTCATCAATAATCACTACAAACTCCAAATCATCAAGACCCTTGTGCGCCGGACACTTCTCCTCTTGGAATAGCACAACCTCCAACCACTTACGGGAAGCCCTGCTCCAACAGGGCTTCCCGTTTTTAACCTCAGGCTCGACCTCTCTGTTCGCTGATGTTCAGCAATGGCACTGTACGCAAGCTGCCAACAAAATGTGTCGTGAAATGAGTCGAGAACCTTACTGGCTGCGGCGGCCAAAGTTGAACCCGAGAGTATTCAATGGTGGCGCTATACACTCCTTACCTTTTGATCATTGATACGTTATAACATATAGGTGTATCCAATTAGAGCAACAGCAGGGCAATACACGCCTTGGATTCTAGCGCAGGCTCATAGTATAATAATGAGAGAATGGGGTACCATAATAACGGAGGTGGTACTATGACCGTCAATAATATTGGCAACAAATTCATACTCCAGAAGAAACATGTTGCTTTCTTTACTATCGTGCCATTGCTCGTGGCAACAGCTTTCGTTAAGGTGCCGTGCCCCACTTGCCATGGCAATGGCGTGGTTTCCAGTACCGGCATGGAGGAAGTATACGTTACCAGATTGGTAAGTACTGAGGTGGGCATTTTTTTGGTTGGCTGCGATACCTACCGCGTTTACCAGTACGATATAACTCTAACGCTTGATAACTACGCCGACCATGATGCGGGCGGCTACATAAACCTAGTCCTAATAGACTATTTTACGAGCCAATTGCTTGACACAAAATTCACCGTAGCCGAGATACCAGCAGGCACCTCAGTAGAGCATACCTGCGCCATATATTTTATGACAAGCAGCACTATCGACCACCCAAACCGCACCGAGATTCAGACAGAGGTGCTAAGGAGCAACACAGCATGCAGAACATGTGCAGGTACAGGCAAGGTAGCCCTAAATACCTTGGCACTCTCCCAAAGCTTAAGGGATACTCTCGTTGCGAGTCAGCGCATTGAAACACCAGCTGTGCCACCACTATTTATAGACGAACACACTTGATGACTGCGGTTCAGGCTGATACAATCGGTTGGCTCTATGCCGTTGAACTGCCACGAATTACTCGTGGCAGTTCAACGGTTCTTCCACGATATATATTTCTCTGATATGTGATTATCAAATGCTATAATTTGCGGATAGTAGCAAGCATTTTTTGACAAGCAATAATTACAGTCAAAACAATTGAACGTCTCAAATCGATTATTCAGTATGGTAGCCATTACACGTGTAACAAGGTCTGAACTGAACACGGTATTCAAAATAGTTATCACCTCACTTTGTTCCATTTTCATTACGTATAATGCAATAGTGGCTTCTCTTAAACAACGGTAAAAGGCAAGCTCTTCAAAAGATAGAAAACTCTCTTTTAAAAATCTATTTAATTCTTTAACCCCTCTATCATATTCTGCCGTTTTGCAGCAAATAAGATACTTAAAAAAAAGATTATTTGTATTATTAAAAGAGGAATTCCCTCGTAATGGCAACCCTGTCAAGCGCCGTATAGTATCAAACTCAGAGTAATAATTTGAATCAATAAAGTCTACTATTTCCACCAGTTCTTTCTGATTGCATTGGTTTAAAGTTTTCATAAATTTCTTTATACGTTTATACCAAATTTGCTTTTCTAAATAATGCTTATTCACTTGTGTAATATTGCTAATTTCCGGAATAAATACATGAAGTGAAGGAAACCCCAAAAAGGATACGTCTCGATGAAATAATCCCCAATTATTCTGCTTAATAATATTTAACAAGTAATTAAGGAGTGCTTCATTATTAACACCATCTGCCTTGCACCAGCAATTATAATATGCATACGAAGAGGCTTCCGAAAAAATTGTGTACGGGTAACTCCCATCACCACTTCTGAATATATTTTCAAAGACCACGTCGGTATCAATATTTGTACCAAACGTAAATGCATTTAACCAAAAGCTAGAACGTGATAAAGATCGTCCTTGAAAAAGTTCTGTTATGGTTCGTTCTGCTGCTACGGACAGTACTGGATGGCTGCCAAATTTTACAAAATACTTTCCAGTTGCCTTATCAATAAAGTACATGCCAACAACGGGCAAGCCTATTCCCAACGAACAATCCTTAAATTTTATAATATAATTTCCCCTTTGTGTTAACTTTGAAACGATATTAATAATTTCAGTTGAAAAAGGGATATCCTCTGATCGAATGTCGGGGGGAATGAGTTTTCCTTCGTAGATCACCCTATTGGCATAACGCTCGAATATTTCACAAATACTTTGGACGAGTGCTTCCGTATAAGTATTCCCAGCAGCCATACCATTGCTAGCATAAACATGCTCACATAGCCTGGCTGGAATATAAACCGACTCATTATTACTGTAGTCTATATACGGTACACATAGCACAATATTGCTATTTATTTCGTACTTTGTATTGATCATTACAAGATCATTAACACTAATGCTATTGGTGTCAATAGCAGTTTTAAATAGTGTTATGCGTTGCATGTATTCATTGTAGGTAATCGCCTTTTCGTCTGGTGCATAATAAAACTTCGCACTATCTATTTCATCTTTTACGGGAAATAGAAATTTATACAACCCAAAATTCTGGATTCTTTCCATCAACTCAGCATATGCGCTTGCTAAAGCCGCTTCTCTTGACAACCCTTTTCCATTATGCCCTAAACCTAATCCATCAATTATAACGCTAGCAGAAAACACTCCGTCAAAACCTTCCATCATGTTTTCGGTCACAGCGATTCCATTATTTGATAAGATTTTTTTTATCCTGGTAATCGTATCTGCGGGTTCAGCATCTTTGAAAAGTAGCTTATAACTCATGATGTTCGCCCCTCTAGCTATGTAATAAACGATGTTTATGCAGTACTGGAGAACCCATCGGCTGGTACCCCAGAGTAATGTGTGGCCTTATTCGATCATACCCACGTAGTAGCATCACTAATGCCGCCGAGATGGCATCCTGCATTGGCAAACCACCCACAACAAGGATTTGGAGTAAGCCTGCCGGCATAGACATATTTTTGTGATTTTAGCTTATTACTTCCACTTTCAAGAGATTGGTTGTACCTGTAACGCCCACAGGCACACCACCGGTGATCACAATGCGATCACCGGACCGCGCCAGACCCATCTCCTCTGCCAAGCGTGCCGCCTCAGAAAAGAGTTCTCCCACCGAGTGTGGCTTGGTAATCTTTACCGGACGCACGCCCCAACTCAAAAGCAACTGGCCATAGATATCATCGTCAGGAGTAATAGCCAACACCGGCATACGCGGACGAAACTTGGCTACCCGCTTGACAGTGCTACCAGAAGTGGTAAAAGCCACTATCGCTTTAGCACCAAGAAGCTCTGCCGTATGGCAAGCATTATAGGCAATAAGCTCATCTGTTTCTCGGGCAAGCCAATCTCCGCGTTCTTGGAGCAGTTTGCGATATGGCAACACCCCCTCGGTATGGCGCGCCACAGCCGCCATGAACTTCACCGCCTCCACCGGATACTTGCCGACAGAGGTCTCTCCAGAGAGCATGACGGCATCGGTGCCATCAAAGATAGCATTAGCCACATCAGTGACCTCAGCTCGGGTAGGACGCGCCGCCGAAATCATGGACTCAAGCATTTGGGTAGCGGTGATGACCGGCTTGCCTGCCCGATTGCAACGGCGAATGATATCTTTCTGCATCAAGGTGATCTCGTATAGGGGCACATCTACTCCTAAATCGCCTCGTGCTACCATAACAGCATCGCTCTCTTCCAAAATCGGCTCAAAATTATCCAAGGCCTGCTTGCGCTCTATCTTGGTAATTATTGCCGCCCGACAACCTCGATAGCGCAGATGCTGCCTTGCCTCTTTAACGTCTTCCGCATGGCTCACCATAGAGATGGCAACGAAGTCCGGCTTTAGCTCAGCGGCCAAGTCCGCCCCCGCCAAAAACACATCAGTGATGAAGGGGCTGGAAATACGCCCTCCCGGCACAGCTATACCCCGACGCGGCATAAGACACCCATCGACCAGCACGCACGTGATCACATCGGTGTCACCGACGGCTACCACCCGAAGCTGTAGCGCACCATCGTCAAGCAGCACCAAATCCCCTTCACTAACATCACAAGGAAAAGTCGGCAAGTTGACCGAGACTTCAACGGCGCTCCCGGGCACTGGACGCGTAGTCAACACCAAACGGTCACCCTTTTTAAGAGTAACGGCTCCCTCCATAAGCGGTCCGCTGCGATACTTGGGGCCGGGCAAGTCCATAAGCAAAGCCACCGGCACCCCCTCCTCCGCGGTGAGGCGCCGGAGGATTTCAACATAACCCCGATGCTCATCAATGCTACCGTGCGAAAGGTTGAGGCGAGCTACGTTCATGCCCACCGCGATAAGCTCCCGCATCACGGATACCTCAGCCACTGCCGGACCTAGGGTGCAGACAATGCGAGTCCGCCTCAAAGAAGCACGATTATTACGCACCATTACTTAAAGATACACTAACCCGGACACCCAAGACAAATGCAAATGGTGAACGGGAGATTCACTACGCAAAAGGCAAGAACTGAAAAGGAGGCACCTGCAAGTGTAACAGCGGTTAGTCTAGACAGCGCTAAGGTCAAGGGACGGGATTGAGAATCGCTTGCTTCGGTAATGGGAACATTTGGATTAGCCTTAATTCCCGATGTTTTTCTCACCACATAGCAGTGGCAACTCAATCGGGAAACTGAGTTTCACTCATTTAGCTATGCACATGTTTTCTACAACGCTCGCAAGGCACAGGGATTAAGCGAGGATTTATACGCTAATGTTGCCATTCTGCGCGATCAAGCATTGGAAAATCCCTGTAAGTATATCAATAACAAGGAGTATACAAAGTATTTAATCATTCGACGTTCTGAGAAGGAAGCTATTGGATATACGGTCAATCTTCGAGAGGATGTTGTTGAAGCTGAACTGAAAACTGCGGGATGGCTGATTATCATCAGCAGTTTTATCTCTGACGCAAAAGAGGCAATCAAAATATACCGTGAGAAAGATATCGTTGAAAAAGGCTTCAATCGCTTAAAGAACTGTTTGGATTTGAGAAGAATCCGCGTTCGTAGCGAGGAAAGTATGCAGAATAAGGTATTCATTGGATTTATCGCACTTATACTACTTTCGGGGATTCACAATGTCATGGTCGAAAAAAGCTATATGGTACCATGACGATGAAGAAACTCATCCTGATACTGTCAAGACTAAAGCTACAGGTCGTCAAAGGAACAAGAGTTTTATTTCCTGTAACCAAAGAACAACGAGCGATTTTTGAAGCATTTGATATCAAAGAACCTCTGTAGGTATAATGTTTGTCGGGATTTCAGGTTACTGTCGACTATTTCGTCCTCGCCCAATGAAACATCATTTTCTTGGGAGTTAAGCAAAACATATAAAAACTTGGCCCGAAAATGCTAAGCGGAGCATTGACAAGCTAGATATCATAAAATACAATATCCAAATCAATTGCGAAAGGAGAAGAGAGCGCGTAACACGCCCTGAGTCTCCTCAGGTGCGCTTAAGTATGTACATTAATTAAAATGTCATCTTACCTGCGTAATGTCCTATTCGCCATTTCTCAACAGATACCCCGTTATCGCTACTAATTTTTAGCGCGAATGCCGTTGTAGGCAGTTCGCCGCGAGGAGGAATAATAAAGCATGGCCGAAAAACTAGCCCCCATCAACCTGATCTGGCTCCAAGGCTCCGGCTGTACGGGCGATACCGTAGCTCTCATCTCCGCCCGTGAGCCATCATTGGTGGATGTCATGACCGGTGTGCTGCCCGAGGTCGAGGGCATCAACATCGCCTTCCATCCCACCATCATGGTACCCCACGGCGAACATGCCGTATCCGCCCTGGACGACGCCAAGGCAGGGAAACTTGATCCCTTTGTGCTCGTTCTGGAAGGCGCAATCCCCGATGAAAAAATAGCCAAGCGCACCGGCGGCTTCTTCTGCGCTATCGGCGACAAAGACGGCAAAATTGTTCTGCTCACCGAGGTTTTAGATTCCTTGAAAGACAAGGCGGCAGCCGTGGTTGCGGTTGGCACCTGTGCAGCCTATGGTGGACCTTCCGCCGGTGACCCCAATCCCACCGGTTGCATGGGCCTTTATGACTATTACGGGCGAAGCTATCGTAGCAAGTTAGGCTTGCCCGTCATTAACATCCCCGGTTGTCCCTCTCCCGGTGACAGCACCCTCAAAGCGCTCGCATACATGGTGTTGGTAGCCCGCGGCATGGCCGCCGTACCAGAGCTCGACGAGTACAACCGCCCTTTGTTTCTCTTCGGCGAGTTAGCACACCATATCTGCCCCCGGGCAGGCTATCTTGCAGACGGCAAGTTTGCTCATCATTACGGTGAACCCTACTGTATGGGCCTCATAGGCTGCAAAGGCCCCATCGTACACTGTAGGGTTCCCAAATACGGCTTCGCCAACGGCTACGGCGGCTGCCCCAGCACTGGCTCACCCTGCATCGGCTGTACCGAACCGGGCTTCCCTGACAAACCGTTTTCTCCTTTCCTGCAAAAGTCTCCGATTACGCCTTGGGTCAAAGAAGGCATTCTGGATAATATCGGCAAGGTCAGGGCCACCCTGCACCGTTTCGTGAAGAGGAGTATCTAAGATGGCTAAGACAAAAGACGTCTACATTGAACCCATGACGCGCATTGAGGGCCACATGGGTGTCCACGCCCAAGCCGACCTTGATGGCAAAAAATACACCGAAGCTCATTGTTATGCCACCATGTTCCGCGGCCTTGAGGACATCCTGCGCGGACGCGAGCCGGCAGATGCCATTTGGCTGGCCCAACGGAGTTGCGGGGTCTGCCCTACCCCCCACGCCACCGCCTCGGTACTGGCCGTAGAGATGGCCTACGAGGCACCGCCCCCACCCATGGGCATCGCCCTGCGCAACCTAGCCCATATGGCCGAAGAATCATATGATGGGGCGCTAAGTTGCGGTATCCTAGAGGGCCCAGACTATTCAGAGGCTGTCAGCTCCAAAATGAATCCGGAGCTAGTTGCCAAGGCTAACAATACCCCTGCCCCCAACGCCGACGTACATGGTTATGCCACCATCGGCGATATCCTGCGCGCCATGAACCCTGTCACGGGTAGCTTCTGGCTAAAATGCCTGGGTGCTGCCAAAAACGGCATGGACATTGCCAGCATGCTCTGCGCTAAGCATCCTCACCAGAACAACTTCGTCCCCGGCGGCATTGCCCGCACCATCACCGTTACCGACATTGAGGCAGCTTATATACTCTTTGGCAAACAGGTGGCTTTCACCAAGGAACTCGTACCCATCATGGACGATGTCATTAATTTTTATGCCGAAAGCGACTGTTGCCGAGTGGGAGACCTGCCCATGGACTTCCTGTCTTGGGGCGTATATGACGATCCCTTCTCCTACGATGCCAAGTACGCCAACATGTCCAAGTGGGGCGAGAAGCGCTTGTTGCCTCCGGGAGTCGTCTTGGGCGGCAAGCTCGTCACCTCTGACCTGATTGAAATGCAAGTCGGCGTACAAGAGACGGTTACTCACTCATATTATGAAGACTCGCCGCGGGCAGAGATTGCCAAAGATCCCCTGGGCAACCCTTTAACCAAGGATCATCCCTGGAACGAGTCCAACAAACCCGCCGCCGGGCCTGACAAGAACTGGACCGGCAAGTACACTTGGGCTAAGACACCTCGCTGGCTGGACTGGAAGAAGCGTGTGGACGGCAAGACCCATGTGCTCACTGCCAATCCCATCGCCCGTATGTATGTGGCCGCCATCTCGCAGAAAACTCCGGAGTCCACCGGTAGCAGCATCAAATTCACTCTGCCGGCAGGCACAGTGGCTGGTTTCCGTGTACCAGGAGAGGTCACTATGGAATGGAAGTTGCCGCGCCTGAACAATTCCCTAGAACGCATCCGCGCCCGCGCCTATTTCCATGCCTACTCCTGTTTCTTGGCTTACAAGACTCTGGCAATCGCCTTAGCCGAGCTCAAGAAAGGTAACACCAAGGTATGGAATTCGTACAAACGACCCAAGAACGGCATTGGCGTTGGGCTGGTCGAAGGTATGCGCGGCGGCGTGGGACACTGGGTTGTAATGCGCGATGGTAAAACTCACCGCTATCAGATCATCACCCCTACCGCCTGGAATGTTTCGCCGCGTGATGCCGAAGGCCGCCCCGGCCCTTATGAGGCTGCCATCATAGGCTCAACTATCACCGAGCCCATTAGCGGTGAGCTGAACGGTATTGACGTAGTACGCACCATCCGGAGCTTTGATCCTTGTCTGGGCTGCACAGTGCAGGTCTTCTCGCCCGATGAGAAACTCCTGGCGAATTGCGAACTCGATCACATGCACGCCGAGGACATCTTTCATACCCAGGATCATGTCGAGGGTAAAACTCATAACCACGAGCACAGCCATTAGGCTGGCATAACCAAACGGGTTTCCAAGCAGGGGCACGGCGAGCCGTGCCCCTGCTTATTAACCGCCGGCTTGGTGCCGGCCG
>JGI24702J35022_10002924_pt1 | contig 10339 bp, 7 predicted proteins | sample TergutTh196P4_FD_35022 | JGI IMG/M metagenome (IMG submission 35022)
ACTCGGCATGCCGCTTTCGGAAATCAAGCGCCTGAACAACAGGCGCACGCCGGATCTAACCGACCAGCTCCTGGGAAACCAGCTCAATCTCATCAACGAGGAAATCGACACCCTGCTTCGCGCCCGGAAGCTGCTGAAGCTTTTGAAGGAGACGATACACACTCATCTGGACATCGATGAAACAAAAATCACCGTAATGTCGCTGCCTGAGCGGCCTATTGTGCTTGGCGGGCAAAACGACTACAGCGGCGGGAAGAACGATTACGACGCTCTGTTTGCTTTTTATACAGACTGTCATGAGAAGTATCCGGAACTGGACTTGAACTATCCCGTTTGGGCGGTGTTTTCGGAAGAACGTTTGCGGCAACGGGACTGGACATGGCCAGATCGCTACTATTTCTACGGCGTAGAAGGATACGACAAAATACCGGCTGCGTTATACGCAGTCGGCTACACGCGCGGCGGGTACGGGGAGGGGCAGGATCTGTTCGAACGTCTACTCGGCTATATCGAAGCCAACAATCTTGAAATCTGCGGCCCCGCTTATCAGGAGTACCCATTGAACGAAATCTGCGTTCTAGAAGAAAAAGACTACCTTATCCGCATGACGATCCCGGTGAAACGGTGAGGGAGCGCAGGGGGAGTGGAGGAAATTAATAATTCACGGCAGCTCCGCCAGGTGTCACTCATACATGTCCCAACCGGATACAATTTGCCAAAACAGGGTCGTTCAAATGGTACTAAATGCAAAACGCCTCTCTTGGGAAATCGATTGCTTCTGCGATGTACTCGCAAGTGAAATCTGACCATTTATACCGTGCGTTACACGCCATATTACGCCTATATAGAATTCCGTTTTTCTAAATACATCTTGAACGATTTAGACATGATTGATGCCGATAGTTTTTTTGTTGGAGTTGACCAGTCAACAAAATCTGCATTTGCTCCTATCGTGTCTGCATTACACCGAATATCTCCTGTCATATCAATCGTTATGATGTCCTCGTCTAGCATTTTATGATGATTTTCGCATAACCAAATGCCATTGTTGCCGTCTGTCGCATACTTGAGTTTTTGCTCCAAACTGATACCCGCTTCACGCTTAATAGCGGCAACAGGCCATATATGAGCACCTTGAACTATTTCTGGAATTTCGCATCCACATAGCGCACAATTTTTTGATCCTATCTTCGCAAGTAAATTGTAGATAAATCTTGGAGAACGTAGGTTTTCGTCTTTTTCAAAATAATTCCTCTCCATAGTGAGATCTGTTTGAAATACTTTGACATTGTCGAGTGAGTTTATCACATTGGCGCAACGTTGCGGAATAGCTTCCAGCGTCTGTTCGCAGATTTGATACAATTCGATTTTGTTTGCTGAAATGCGCGAAAGAGCAATGCAAAGCAAAGTGGTTTCGTATTTATTAGCACCATATGTTTTCCCAAAAATTTGAATTACATGATTATTGCCTTTTGTAACATACGAGGAATTATTACTTCGATTTCGCCGCCGACTAGCATTCCGGGCAGAAATAACATCTTCAACCGAAATAAATGGGCTCAACGGTTGTGCTAAAATAACGTCTGGATTAAGGAATTCAATTCCGACAGTCAACATCAACCTATACATGAATAATAAATAATCCGTCTCGTGGTTTCCGGATGAGGGCAGAAAGTAGAAGAATATTTTCTTTTGCGGATTTTCTTCTTCATGGAAATTCATTAAAGCAGTCGTAACGCTCTGCACACTTGAGTTTCGTCCGTTTGTGGCAGTATCAGAAAAGGATACGAAGTATTGCGCATTCTTGTATTCAAGCAAGGCCATTCTTCCTTTGTTATAGCCAGTATCATCAAAGGTACAGGTATAATCTGTTTTTCCGGTTATTCTTCTACAAACATCAGAGAGGATTTCTGGTGTGAGCAAATCCTTAAACAAAAATCCTCTGCCTGATTTATACTGTTGAGATTCGTTTTTTATTGTAAAATGCGGTTTGACCATCATTAATAATTAATACCTCCTTACGAACTCCGTATCTTCCTTGCCCAGACGAGATTTCAATGATAGAATAATTATTGCGCCTGTTAAGCCAGTCGTGTATATGCCCATTTGTAAGACATCCATTTTCGAGGACATATGAAAACATAAACGGTATTCCTCTTGAATCCAAATCATCAAGGAATTGTAGCAAGGCGGCTTCATGGTCTATCGTCCAACCTTCAAAACCTCGTTTTCCGTCATTATATGCCCCACACGTTAATCTATATGGCGGATCCAGGTAAACGAATGTGTCTGTATCAACAACTCGGTTGAGTTCCTTGAAATCACGACTATAAAAGACACATTCACACTCTTTAATGCGCCGTGAAAAACTTATCATTTTTTCCAAGACTTTATCGTTAAACCAACGATTACCAGCCGGATTATTAAATCCGTGGTCACTATTAAAGCGGATTTGTTGCTGAAACCCATAAAGAATTAAGGTGAATAAGAATCGTGAATCTCTTTTTTCGAGGGGTAGTGAATTAAATGCTGTGCGGGCTTTTATGTAAGCCTCGCCATTTCCTTTTCCCAACTCATACTTTTTAGTGAGTTTTCGTATATACAGCAAATACTCGTAAGTATCAAAATCTCTAAACGATTTGATCAATTCGGTTACAAAATAATTATTGTCATTATATGCTGTATATTCAGACGGCAGATTAATTCCAACATTAAAGCCGCCGCCAAAAACATCAATTACCTTTTTTGCCTGTTGTGGCATATATTTTTTTATCTCGTTAATCATTTTCGCTTTGCTGCCAATGTAATTTAGGGGACACTCGTACACGACTTCATCGGCAGACTTTTTTTCAACATAAAACAAATATTCAAAATGCTCGTTATCTTTTGTGGTTTTCCAATTTCTGTATTTTTTGTAAGATATTTTTTTGCAGATATACGTACCGGATATTCCATAACGCTTTAGACAAGATTCAATAAAATCTTTTGACATGAAGCCATCGGTATTATAACTGAAAACAATATGCTTGGCTTTTGTTTTCGATATTATTTTATCAAACAGAATATTAACCTTGTATTCTTTTGACCAATCAGACCGCATGGGGGTTACAGGTCTTGATCCCGTTATTTTGCTTGTTTCAGGATTATCATTTAAAACAAGTGTTTCGAGAAGATGATATTGTGTTCCATATTGATTTTGCGTATAAGGTGGGTCGATATATAGAATGTCACACTCAACATCGGCAATAATATCTTCAATTCTTTTGTTGTAGACCGTTACCTCATTAGATACAGCATCGCATGAATCAACCTTGATGAACTTAATTGGTTTTAACGCACGAGCATCCCAATTTTTTAAAAATGCACCATATACCCCTGCTGTGTTAGATACAAAAGATACAGATTCAATTAAACAAGCTAAAAGATAGGAGTATTCATTATCGGTTATCATGTTGGTAACTTTCCATGATTCTATCTGATGGCGGAAATAGTCAATGCGCCTTGCATTTTCGGTAATAAAATACATTCGGCTTGAAGCGCCGGGAGAATAATTGTTGGAAATGAATCCGTCCCTCACTTCATTGTTATTATTGAAATAGTTGAAAGGGTCAAAGCCGAGTTTTGAAAAATCGCAACTATTAGCAAATATTCGCCCTTTGGTATATGTAACGCACCAGGTAAGTATGTCATTAATTATAACGTCAAAATCGCCCTTGATGGAATCTGCCACTGCACCAGTACCACAAAAGGCATCAAAAAATATTAGCTCATTATTAACTAAGCCTTTATCTTCTAAAAGACTGTAAATTTCATGTTTTATTGATTCTTTATTTCCGAGAAATCGCATATAGAATTTTCCTCTACAAGATGATTTCTGGGTTATTCTCGCAAACAATACCCTTGTGTGTTTACAAAACGCCTTTTCTCAAAAACAGAAAAACATTGACATGGCGGTCCGCCAACAATAAGATGAACAGGTAACCAAAGTGTCGCTGATGGTATTTAAGCTTTTGCTGTTATGAACTGTATCATAATACATAAAACCGGTCAACTACTCAATAACCAATTATCAATTGTTTTCACCAGCAGTCCTTCCTATCGGACAAAAAACAAGCAGCAGGATTTCAGGACTATTATTGCATGTGAAAAATAATCGTCTTATCATTCCTTGCTGCGCGGATAAGACGTTTAACAAGAGTTTTGTGCCGTTGCGCAGCGGCGGAATGGACGATTAATATGCCCACTTCTCCAAATCAAAAAATGAAAGCCCTTTACCTCATGAAAATCCTTGAGGAGCGGACTGATGAAGACCATACTCTCACGATTTCGGAACTAATTGGCGCGCTTTCTGAGTATGGCGTCGTTGCGGAACGCAAGTCCATTTATTCCGACATGGAAATGTTGCGTCATTACGGTTTGGACATAGAAATGCGTAAATCAAAAAAAGTCGGTTACTATATCGCATCCCGCCGTTTCGAACTACCCGAACTCAAATTGTTGGTGGATGCCGTGCAAAGCTCCCGCTTCATCACGCAGAAAAAGAGCAACGCACTTATTAAAAAGATTTCTATGCTTACCAGCAATCATCAAGCTAGGGAACTCAACCGGCAAGTGTTCACAGTGGGAAGGCTTAAAACAAGAAATGAGAGTATTTACTACAACATCGACGCAATACACACCGCAATCAATTCCGGACGAAAAATCGACTTCAAATACTTCGACTATGACCTGAAAAAAGAGCGATCCTACAGAAAATCCGGAAAAGTTTACAGCCTTACCCCGTTAGCGCTTTGCTGGAATGACGATAAGTATTATTTAGTATGCTATAGCGCAAAGTATGATAGTTTCGTCAATTTCCGGGTTGATAGAATGAGCGATGTTTCAATAAGCGATGAAAATGCGGACAAGGTCGATAAAAAACGCTTCAATGTGTCTGAACACATTAAGCATTCTTTTGGAATGTACAGCGGCGAAGTCGTAAGAGTGAAGTTGCGCTTTGACAACAGCCTTGTCAATACGGTGCTTGACCGTTTTGGAGCTGACACTAGCCTGTATAAGTGCGGCGACAATTGCTTTGAAGTAAATGTAGAAATATCCGAAAGCCCTGTACTTTTCAGTTGGATTGCACAATTTGGCAGTAAAGCCGAGATCCTTGCCCCGGAAAGGCTGCGCAAGGCAATGCGAGACTTAGTTGAGGAACTTAACGCAATGTACAATAGGAAGTGAATATGAAGTATATGATGCTAATATAGCCCTAAATCACATTTTTTTTCTTGCGGATGTCGTCGCCGCGGAAGGTGAGGATCTGGTAGTCGCCTTCGATGCGCGACATGATGTTTTCCGAGTACCGCCTGTGGAGGTCGCCCGGGGCCAGGTTTGAGCTGATAATGGTCTTTCGCCCGGTGATAAGCCGGGTGTTTATTATTTCGTACAAAGCGCTGACGGTGAAAGCAGTCGTCATCTCCGTGCCGAGGTCGTCGAGTATCAGCAGATCGCACTCTAGGTACCGCCTGACCTCGCTTCGCACCTCGTCCAAGTCGTCGGAGCGGGAGAATTTTGCCTCTTCGAATTTCGAGAAAACGGACGAAATCGTGTCATATACGACGGAAAACCCGTTGTCTGCGACGACACGCGCAATACACGCGGAAAGGAAAGTCTTTCCAAGACCCGGCGAGCCGTTGAAAAACAGGTTCATCGACTTCTTGCCGAATTTGCGCGCGTACTCGATGCAGGTCTCGTAGATGATCTCCATGCTCCGGCGCGGGGAGATTCCGGACTCCGGCGTGGGGGTGTCGTCGTAATATGACAAGTCGAAGCTGTCAAAAGTTTCGCTTCCCAGTTTAAAAAGACAACTCAGCGAAGCCCGGAGCTCGTCTTTGTAAATATCCATGAGGCAGCTGCAAATCTTTGTCTCGTTATAGCCGGTGTCGCGGCAAATCGGGCACATGTAGCCGTCGTCAAGGTAGTCCGGGGAAAAACCGGCCCGCTGCAGTTCGCCGCGCCTGAGCTCCTGGAGCTCGGTGTTCCTCAGGCGTATGTCCTCGATTTCCATGGCGCTGTCAGGGGTCAGTGCGGCCCTCACCAGGTCTGACATCGTGCTCCTGATCTCAGCGTCAATGGCGCGGACTTGCGGCGCGCGCGAGTAGACCGTCGCCAGTCTGCGTTCATAGAGCTCGTTTTTGTGCCTGCGTTTTTCCTCGAGTTCCGTTTTTGCCTGCGCCAGCAATTTTCCGTCGAGCGACAATCAAAACACCCCCCCAAAATTCAGTGTATGTTTACGTATGAATGCCAACAGTTCAAGGAATCTATTGTAGGGGCGATTATTAATCGCCCGAATCGGAATGCCCTGTGCAGGACCACGGGCGATTGGTAATCGCCCCTACATAGGATCGATGTAATAACACCTTAACCTGTGGGCAGTGGGTTACAAATAAAAATGCCTGATTTTCTCTATCTTATCCGCAATCTTGTTCGCCTGCAATATGTATTCGCGGGGGTACTTCGCGTTGAATATCCGTTCTATCCTGCCGGTCTGCGAAACGAGCTTCGTGACAGCCCCGCCGCCGAGCGACAGGACGCTGCAAAGCTCCTCCATCATGCAGATATTATACAAACCTTCGTGACCCGGAAGAGTCCAGCCTGTGTTCTCAAAACCGCCGGAGGAGAATTTTTGCCTGTATAGATAATACGGGCTAAAGCCGCTGCCTCGTAGGCGGTGAGCCGCATATTCAAGCATTTTCGACACTTCAGCGCCACTGGGGTTCACATGAACCGATGAATCGTCAGACCCGTCAGATCCGCCGGATCCGTTGAGGCGTTCCATTTCCTCCAGCATGATACGCGAACCCTTTTTTAATGACAGCGTGTGTACAGTTACATTTTCGGGTTTCAAATCCAACACGGCATCGAGCGTTTTCCGAAACCCGGCTTCGGTGTCGCCGGGAAGCCCAGCTATAACATCCATGTTGAGGGACAAGCCGATCTGACGGACGAGTCTCACGGCTTCGATCGTGTCCTGCGTTGTGTGCCTGCGGCCGATTGCGCTCAGGACATCGTCCGACATGGACTGCGGATTGACGCAGACACGCCCGACTGCGTAGCGGCTCATGAGCTCAAGTTTGTGCGAGGTAATCGTATCCGGCCTACCGGCCTCGACTGTATACTCACGAACATTAGTAAGGTCAAGCGAACTCCAAAGGGTTCGCAGAATATTCTCGAATGAATCGTCTGGAATAGACGTCGGAGTGCCGCCGCCGATATACAAAGCAATAATACGAAGCCCGAGAAGGCTTATGGTGTCTGCAATTGCAGTGATTTCCTGCAGGAGCTTCTGAACAAAAGGATCAACTGAACCGAAAGATTTTTCCACGCTGTTGCTGACAAAGCTGCAGTAGGCGCACCGGGAAGGGCAAAAGGGGATGCCCACATAGAGCGCAATATCAGAGGGTTCGAGAGACTGCATTACATGGTGAGCTGACTGCGCAGCGTCAAGGCACAGTTTTGCCCGCTCAGGTGAAACGTGGAATTCATCAACCAGATATTTTGCTGTAGATTTTTCACTTTTGCCGGATGAAAGCGATGCCGCAGCAACGCGTGCGGGGCGGATTCCGGTCAGAGAGCCCCAGACGGGAGGGACACCGACAAAGCTCATCGCCGCCTTGTAGAACGACTGTTTTACTATTCTCTGCAAGTGCCTGTCTGTCGCCAGCTTGTCAGCCAGCCTGTCGCGCCTCACGCGGGAAATACCGCAGGAATCTGTCCCATTTCGCCGGATTATCGTGGTTGCCTGAGCGAAAACGTCCCCGTATGACAGGCGCGAAACCGCAGAAAACGCCGTCTCGCCATTTGATCCATAGTCAGGGCGCTCCCTTGGGAACAGAGCCAGCATTATCTGCTCGACTGCGTATTTGTAATCATGCCCGATAAGATTAATTTTCAACTTAGCCCTCGCCGTAGGCAAGCCTCACGTAATAATTAAACCTGCGCTCGCGGTCTAGGGTGGATGCCTCCATGTGCCCCGGATAGACCTCGTAGTCGCCCTCCAAAGAGACAATGCGGCGGAGGGACATAAGCAGTGTATCCATGTCGCCGCCCTCCAGATCCGTGCGCCCGCAACTGTCGCGGAACAACGTATCCCCCGTGAACAATGCAGCCTGACACACCAATGTCACGGAACCGGGCGAATGGCCCGGAGTCTCCATGACGGTGAATTTGAGGGCGCCGACAGATATCACGTCGCTCTCCGAATACCAGTGGATGGCGGGATTGCTCTCAAAATCAATCGGATTGTGCGGCTTGCCGCTCATGAACGAGTCCCGGTTGTTCATGTACGCCGGCGCTCCCGTCGCGTCGACGACCGCCTGCAGCGCAAGGATGTGGTCGAAATGGCCATGCGTGAGGAATATGACCTCGGCGGACAGATTGTTCGACTCGAGATAGTCGAGTATCGTGTTCGACTCCGCCCCGGGGTCGATTATGGCGCACTTGCGGGAGTCCTCGTCGGTGACGACGTAGCAATTCGTCCCGAGAAAACCGACGGGCAATGTCTTTATAAGCATATTAATGGTCATTCCTTTCAGGTTACTTTAGGCACAAAATAGTCATGAAAAAGGAATGACCATTTCGCGCATCTTTTGCGGTTTCCCGTAGGGAGAGCAAATGGCGCATTTCCGTAATAGTCTGAAACTTGTTTCATACTATTACTCTACTTTCCTAGTTCTGCTCACCGCATTGTAACATATCCCCGGAGAGGATTCAAATTGTTTTGCGTCTCAATTTTTCGGTATGGAATTTTCGGTAGTATTCTTATTGTCGCTGTAGTATACTAATGTGAGGCTCCGCCCGCAGGGATTAGGGGTCAGGGGACGAGAATACGAAATTCTTGTTATTTGTTTCGGAAAAAAACCTGTAAGGTGCTTTTCGGAGGGCGGCATATGAAAGTGCTTATGTGCAAAAACACCCCGGTGCTTGACATGACCACACTGGAGATATATGGCGATGAATTGCTGCCCGGGCTTCTGAAAAAAGAGCTGACGCAAAGCACTTTAGGCGACTTCATGCACACCAGGCGGAGCTTCGGGAGTAATGAATACGCAAGGCAGATGCTAAATACGATAGCGGTGAAAAACGGTGACATCATCGAGGAAACGCGCGCGTTTTCGTTGTCCGATTCCTATTGGATAAAGTATGAAAAATCAGAACTATTTGAAGAAATGTCTCCATATTATCAGTATTTTTGGACCGGCTTTGGTCAGTATAAGGGCGGAGCGGTCCCAACTGTTCACACTGATGGCGCGGTGTCAAAAAAATGGCTTGACGCAGAGCATCTATTCAAACAAGGATGCATCGAGGAAATCGAAGCCGCGGAAATGTGCGCCAAGGCGGACGTCCCTTGCGTTGAAATAAGACATGCTAAATCAGAAAACACGGAAGGCATATTCGTGAGGAATTTTACCTCAGCCGAAACAATGTTTGAACCTCTGAGTTTATCTGGAAAAGTCGACCAATACTATCCTGTGTTCTCGGCGGAACAGGCATTGGAGATATTCGGGGAATTTGGATTGCAGATGCTGACTGTGGACGCGGTGATAGGAAACAATGACAGGCACACGGGGAACGCGGGATTCCTGAGAGACACAAACACGGGCGCATACACAGGCTTCGCCCCGCTGTTTGACTTCAACCACGCAAAAGACTACGAATGGGTTCCGGACCCGACGATAAACAGGCTGTTCTCGATCGTTTCGGACGAAAACCGGCAGTTTGTGAAATCATTGGCAGAGCGGCTTCGCTCGGCCACTGCCGACAATGTCTACATCCAACGCGCAAACTATATCATTGCCGGATTAGACTGATTGATGCAAAAATCCTGATGCAAAAAACCTGATGCAAAAAACCCGATTGACACAATTCCCCGCTTCTGATAGCATTAACGGCAAATGAATAGTGCAAAGGAATGATGATATCAATGAAAATAGTGTACAAGGGCAAAACGAAGGACGTATACGACCTGGAGGACGGCAAATACCTTCTCAAATTCAAGGACGACGTCACGGGAGCGGACGGCGTTTTCGACCCGGGCGCCAACGCCGTCGGCGCGAGGATCGAGGGGATGGGCCGGGGCGGCTTGAGGCTGACGGAGTTCTTTTTCGGCATAATCAATAAAGCCGGGTTCCCGACGCATTTTGTCAGCGCCGACATCGACAGGGCGGAAATGACCGTCCGCCCGGCAAAAATGTTCGGCAAAGGCCTTGAAGTCGTCTGCAGGTACAGGGCGGTCGGCAGCTTCATGCGCCGCTACGGAGCCTACGCCGAAGAGGGGCAGGTGCTGGACGCGCTC
>JGI24702J35022_10002925_pt1 | contig 10337 bp, 5 predicted proteins | sample TergutTh196P4_FD_35022 | JGI IMG/M metagenome (IMG submission 35022)
GTGTATGGTATGCCGCCACCTGAAACGAAAGATTATCAAAACGGATATGTTCCACAAGTTTGTCACTGTTGCCTTCAATGGTTATAAACCGTTCGATAACAGGAAACATGCAACGGGTAGTTTCCGGCTTTTCACCCGGCATGGGAATGTAATACAAATATCCGTCGCGTTGCAGGAACCATTCGCCGGGAGCGTCCAATGCTTTGCGGTAATTTTCTACAATGTAACGGCTATTGCCGTCAAGTATGTTCGATGATCTCATTACCTGCCCGACTAAGTANAAAGCGGTATCTTTTATATTCACATGCGTAGGTTTTCTNCGGGTATTGTCCCACTTGTGGTAAAATACNATTAGAACATCGTTCAACTCTTTTGGATCTATTTCGTTCAGGAAGCTGAGNGCTTCCTCATGCATAATCACCTTTTGCGTAGCAAAACCCGGCGTTCTCGTTTCACCCACNGNATCGAGAATGGTTTCATCAACGCGTTTCACCATGTTAAAATTGCCGCGATTGGGCGTCTGAGCGCGAAAACGGCGTTCACCATTGATATACAGCTGTTCAAAATAAAAGCCGTATTTGGCTACTTCAGGAATATATACCCGCCATAGATTGGGGCTGACGGCTTCGAAACGACCTGTTTCTATCCCGCCGTAAAAAACCGGTCGCTCCCCGGTAGCTGAAGTATAAACAGTGGGCGATTGCGCTGTTCCGGCGTCTTCACCCAGAAAAGTGACGGGTTCAGTCAAAAAATAATTCCCGGAAAAAATTTTCACAAAAACCGTATCGCTCAAAACGCGCTGACGACGCAGTTCGCGAACTCTATTACGCGCTTCCGTTATAGAAGCTAATGGCCTTTCACGTGTTCCGGGAGCTTTGTCATCACCGGTTGTCGCCACAAAAAAAGTCTGAGCCTGCATAAATAGGCTGCACAGACTGATAATCCCAACGATTGTTGTTCGATAAAAAAAATAATTTCTTAACATAATCTATTTTTGTTATTTATTTATTGATCCGTAGATTCAATAACCATAATATCGTATATCTCCAACCGTTCAACCCTAACTTGCGCCTTTCCATCTGCATATGTGAAATCACACGGTTCTCCTGTTGGCTGAAGTGTGATTTTCGACGGTTTTTGTTCACACCGAATCGTCACCTGCAATGGCCCAACAGGGTCAATCTTTTTAATAATCCCGGCTTCCTTATGGTCTCCGGAAGTATTGACTAAATGTATAAGGCGCTTACCGTTCAATTGGCTGACGGAAACGTCCACCCATGGTGAACCGCTGACTTCTACCAAAGGATTGGGAAACAAGGCGCGTACGGCAGAAGCGACTTGCGCCCGTAATGATTCATCTCCACTTTTCTCATATTCCTCTCCCACAGTGATTGGTAAAAGCCCCAATTCTCCGCTCTCCACCGGCTGCATCACCCATCCATCACCTGAAAGACGGATACCGGCCAACTCGGCAAACTGCCCGGAGGTTTCTTTTCCAATGACTAAAAGTTTACCTCCATTCTTTACATAATCCATTAAATCAACACGAAAAACGGGTGAAAGGTTTTCCCACTCGGGAATCACAATCAGCGGAAAACGGCTCATGTCGTGCGCCAACGTTTCTTCACTCACCAGATCGACGCTGTACTGACATTCGAGCAGACATTGAAGCATGCCCTGCGAATGTCCTGCGTATTGTGAAAACAGGTTTCGTGAGTTGTATAGATATTCTCTTGTAGACAAAAGGAGGGCAACCTGCGGTATTTGCATCGAATGGTGACAGTAAGGTTGGCGCGCACGGGCAAAATCAGCCACCTCCGCCATCACTTTCAACTCATCCAACCGTACAGATCCGTCGCGGTTCTGTGTAAAATACGCCTGAAAACCACCGCCCAGCGCCAGTACGACAGCAGCTTCACGCTTCAACTGATCAGCCGGTTTCTGTTCCCTTGGATGGGGATTGTAAGAGAAGCTCCACGCCATCAAGTCCCAGGGTATCCCCTGATGAACTAAATAACGTCCAGCAAAACGCGCCGAGTTAACACTGTTGTTCGGGGAATAGTCGCCCGACAGGAAGTCAAGCGCTACCGAAACCGGTTCAGCCATAACATTTGTGAAAGCCCAGTTACTGCAAATCTGAAAATCAGGATATTCCGATCGTACCGCCGCCGCATAACGACGCAGGTATTTGCGAAATCCTTCGCGATGGAACTGCCTCCATTCATACCAGTGCGGATCGGATGACGATTTCGGGACATCATTTATTCCTGTCGTCTCCTTGAACATCCGGACAGCGCGGTCTCCATAATCCGGAATCGTCGCCCAACATTCGCCGTCAACCCAGACACCGTCTACCCCATACTTTCCTGCCAATTCCTTCAATTGCGGGATAAGCAGACGATCCGAATATAACCCGAAGACGGAAGTCTGATTTTTGTCGAGTGTTCCATCGGCCTTTGTTACAGCCCATTCCGGATGCAGTTCCACGGCGCGTGAGTCCCATACGCCCGAATAATGCATATAAAGCCCTACGCCGCGTTTGGCTGTCACTTCGCGCCAGATACGTAACGGGTTGCCAATAATTCCCGGCGCAGGATTCCCAACCTGAGTAGGATAACTCGAATAACCCGCATGTCCCTTGCAATCTGTCTGCAAATAATCAGGATGCACCATATCAATGATTGTATGGATCATCTCCGGAGTAGTATTTATCCCGACTTCGTTGCAGTCAGCACCTGCATGGAAATCGAAATGAATTCCAAAAAAACTCTGGTTACGTCGTAAACGCACAGGCTCATCTGCCCATATCTGTGTTTCGATACTCGACATGAGCATTAATAAAATCAAAATTTGAATCTTTTTCATTTAACTGTTTTAATTATTTCGTTGAATGATTTCTCCAATTCTACCGGCATCCGGGCTTTTTCAATCCATGCTTCACTGCCGTAGACGCCTGCCCTTGAATAATCAAATGGCTTAAATTTGATTTTACGGGCAATCGAATTATTTTTTAACTGGAAGTCATAATTGACGGGATCAACAAATTGCGGATCTGCAATGATTGAATGTTGGTCACGTCCCAGTTTCTTCCAGTCGGCAAACGATAATTCACCATAAAAAACAGGATTTTTACTGCGGGTAACCCAGTAACAGTTGTTATCGATTGTTACAATTCCTTTTGACCAACCATTACTTGAACACAAAACACCCTCATCATAATAGACAATATTATTGGTAAAAATAAACGAGACATGTTCTTCAGGTCTTGTCATTTGAAGTTGCGAACGAAGATTAAAGGCTAATATATTGTTTCGAATCAGGTTTTCCTTACCGTAATGCTGATGAAATCCTGCATCCTTACAGGCATATACCAAATTATTCTCCATCACTATTTTGTAGGAGCCTTCATCGGTATATAAACCCCATCCGCCGTAACGAAATGAATGAATGTGATGAATGACATTATTGCTTACCGTCGTACCTTCGGAAGCCCCCAAAGTATAGACGCCGCCCATATCGCATAATTCACCCCATCCCAAGTGGTGAATGTGGTTGAACTCTATCTTGTTGCGTTTTGATGGACTGGGGGTGTATCCCCATACCCAGCCGACAGATACGCCCGAATAGCGGAAGTCGGCAATTTCGTTATGAGTGATTTCATTATCGCTTGCATGAAAAATAATCACGCCGACGGCGCAGGGGAAAACATATCCGCCATGATGAAAGATATTGTTATGCAAGGTAATATGACTTGTCAAACGAGATAGTAGTTGATTATCCAATTCATTTCCGGGAAGGGTTGTATCGCCTATTTTAACAGCTCCGCCGCCCATATCGTACAAATGGCAGTGTTCCACTTTTGAGTTGGAGCAAGATTTTCTATACCATATTCCATGTAATCCCGTATGTGCAATTTCGCAATTCAGAAAATCAATGTTTTTGGCATAGTCAATCATCACGGTCGCTTCAATAGGGGCCGCCGCCTGCATGGGATTATTACCGTTGGCGGGCGTTTGGTATGCCGCCACCTGAAAAGAAAGATTTTCGAAACGGATGTGATCTACGGATTTACCCTCGTTTCCTTCAATGACGATGAACTGTTCGGTAACAGGAAACATGCAATGGATATTTTCAAGATTTTCGCCCGGCATGGGGATGTAATACAAATATCCGTCGCGTTGCAGGTACCATTCACCGGGTGCATCCAATGCTTTACGGTAATTTTCGATTACATAACGACTATTTCTATCAATTTTATTCCAAGGTTGCATGGCTTGACCAAGTATGTAGAAAGCTGTATCTTTTATATTTATATGACTAGGTCTTTTACGGGTATTGTCCCAATTATGATTAAATACCAATAGAACATCGTCCAATTCTTTTGGATCAAGTTCGTTTAAAATATTAAGTGCATCCTCATGCATAACTACTTTTTGAGATGCAAAAGCAGGCAACCTCCATTCTTTTATTGAATCAAGGGTAATTTCCTCTACTCGTTTCACCATGTTAAATTTACCCCGATTAGGCGTTTGAGCACGAAAACGTCGCTCTCCGTTGATATACAGTTGCTCAAAATAAAGACCGTATTTGGCCACCTCAGGAATAAATACACGCCAAAGATTACCGTTGACCGCTTCGAAACGACCGGTTTCCATCCCTCCGTAAAACACCGGACATTCCTCCGTTGCTGAAGAATAAACAGTAGGCGATTGAGCCGTTCCGGCGTCTTCTCCCGAAAAAGTGATAGCGTCAGTCAGATAATATATTCCTGGAAATATCTTTACGAATACCGTATCTGTTAAAACGCTCCGACGACGAAGTTCACGTATTCTGTCACGCGCTCCCGTTATTGAAGCTAATGGCCTTTCACGCGTTCCCTGAGCATTATCATCGCCCGATGTTGCCACATAAAAAGTCTGAGCCTGCGTGAAAAGGCTACTAAGACAAAAAAATCCGATGATTGCTACATGTTTTAAAAAAACGTCCATAGTAATGGTTAAATTTTAGTTATTATTTATAAAATATATTCAATGTTTGCTTTTCCGGCAGGAGGAATGCTCCTCCTGCCGGAAAACATACTGTTATTGATATCCCGGATTTTCTACTAAATTCGGGTTTTGTCCTGTTCTGGATAAGGTTATAGGCAGATAATAATTACGTTCGTAAAAAAGAGGCGGTGTTGTTGGTCCATCATAATCCGGATAAACAATCAATTGGTATTTGCTTGTATTGTAATCCAGAATATACCTTATTCTGGAACCCGGTTGTGACAGTTTGTCAACGGCAATACGCCAACGGCGTACGTCCCAGTAACGGTGCCCCTCAAAGGCTAATTCTACTTTTCGTTCATGACGTATCATATCCCTGTCGATTGACGTTTTCCGAACTATACCCGCTCTGTCTCTGATTTGATTGAGGGCATCCAACGCTTCATCGATATAACCCAATTCAAAAGACGCCTCTGCAAGATTCAACAATATTTCTCCAAAGCGGAAAACCGGACAATCTAAACCATCTCTTTCCGTTAAGTTCACTTGAGACGCATCATTTAACATTTTAAATACGCCGAAACCGGTACCAAAATTTGTACCGTTTCTTTGAATCCCCCAGGCCAGTACTCCGCCATATGCATCTTGTTGAGTGTCATATAGAACGCCATCAGCGCCGATCAATCCCCAATGCCAATCCACCTTTCCATCTTTCCAAGGTGTTTCATTTGTATAGATGGAAGCATGAAAACGTGGATCCTTGTCTCCCCACAAGTCTTCCATGCTCCATAATCCCTGCTGGATGGCATCTCGATCCAATGTGCCGGGCCTTCCGTCGGTATATTCAAATTCTTCCGCCATTTCTAAATATGGAGCGCAATCCATTCCCGCATCATAACCATGAGGTTTTGGACAATTAAAAAAACCATACATCCAACTATTCTGAGTTTCTTCATATTGTCTCACAAAAATCATTTCGTTGTTTTGTTCTTTCAAAAAGACATTCCTGAAATTCATCACTTTGTCATCGTCGTCATTATACAATGAGTATCTATTCAAACTGATGATTTTTTTTGCTGCATCATAGCTTTTCTGGTAATAGGATGACGCTTGCGACTGCGGTATACCTAATAAACCGTTTAACTGAACTGTACCGAATTGTGCAATGCTGCCTGCATATAGTGCGGCTCGACATTTCAAGGCTAATACGGCGCCCTGCGTAACACGTCCGTATTGGGTAAAACTTTTCACAGCTTCTTCAATGGCATCCATTTCACTGATGACAAAATCGTATATTTCCTGCTCGGAATTACGTGTAGGATACAATTCCTCTTCCGGAGCATCTATTGGAGTTTCCTTTGTTATAAGAGGAACACCACCGTAACGTTTTACCATTGCAAAATAGTTGACGGCGCGAATAAAACGTGCATCCGCTATACGACTGGCAATAAAGTCAGGTTCATTGGCGCTTTCCGGTAATCTTTCAATCAACGTATTCGCCCTTCGAATAATAACATAGGAATTAGTCCACCATTCAAGTAATCCTCCGGATATGGTCAAATTGCCTCTCTTAGCTCCTCCAACATGATCAAACCATATAGGCCGACCCGTTTCATCGGAAATTTTTGTAATTTGCAAACAAGCAGCGACTTGAAGCCAATATGCATTAGAACCATCTGAGCTGGGAACATCTTCAGATTTGTCAATTGTGAATACATTCGTAAGCGCATATAGTCGTGCTATATACGAATCCACCAGATTGGCATCATTGAATACTACATCTTCGGAAATGATGTCTAACGGTCTTTTATCCAATACATCATTAATACATGAAGTAAACCCTGTAAAACTTGCGATTATCAAGTATATTTTTATATATTTCATATCATTCAAATTATTATTGTTTTAAAAATCCAAATTCAATCCAAAACTGATTGTACGCTGTTGCGGATAATATCGATCTGAAAGGCCGTTAGGCGCTTCAGGATCTATATAAAACTTATTCAACGTACTTAATGTAAGCAGATTGGTGCCAGTAATATACAAACGGATTTTATCAATTCCGGACTTACCTACCCATTGTTTAGGAAACGTATATCCCAGCGCAATATTTTTCAACCGCAAATAAAAGACCGATTTTATCCAGTAATCTGAAGACCAACCGTTAGATCCGGAACCTCCTTGCCTTGGAACCAATGCATTCGGATTGTTTTTAGCTTCCGTCCATCTTTCATTAAACGTATATACAGTAGTATAAACATGGGAGGATGAAAGAGAATATCCAAAGGCACCCTGAAACAGCATAATGAGATCGAAGCCCTTATACATCAAAGTTCCATTCAAACCATAAAACCAGTGAGGTTCATTCCCTTTTCCGATTTCAACCTGGTCTCTCCAGTCTAAAACGCCGTCGCCATTTGAATCTAAGTATCTTACATCACCGGGACGAAGCGTAGCATTTCCTCCGCCCAATGCAGAATATTCGTACGGTAATGCGTTGATTTCATTCATACTTGTAAATAACCTGTCTGAGAGATAACCAAACGTACGATCCGTCCATTGTCCCGACCTTTGACTCTGTCGTTTCTGGTCGGGGTCATCAAATTCCGGCTCATCATAGTGGTCCCATTTAGCCCGTGACCAGGAAATATTTGCGCTGATGTCATACCTGAAGTCTCCCTTATTTTTCACTGTTCCAAGTGATAATTCAAACCCGCGGTTATTCTGGCTATTGAGATTTTCCGTAGGTAAAGTAGCTCCGAATGTAGTTGGTAAGGAAGCGACGCGTGTCCCTGGAATTCCGGTACGCGTTCGATAGAATGCCTCTAAGGAACCATATAACATTCGGTTCAAGATTGAAAAATCCAACCCTCCATTGTAAACCTTCATTACTTCCCATGTCAGATTCGGATTTGCTAATCCCGTTGTCTGTAGCCCACTTGTAAAACTATTACCCCATTGATACGTTCCACTAATATTATAACCGGTAATATACCTGAAATCTCCCACATTGTCGTATCCTGACGATCCATAACTTGCCCGAAGTTTCAAAAATTCCAATGCTTCCAAATTACGCAAGAATCCTTCCTCTGAAATCACCCATCCAAGAGAAACGGATGGGAAATAACCCCATCTTTTGTCTTTGATAAACTTTGATGTGGCATCCGCACGCAATATAGCTTCCAACAGGTATTTGTCCTTGTAATTATAATTTAGACGCCCTATCGCGCTGGCGCGTCCAGATTCGCTGGCCGAGCCACTGTTGGTTTGGGAGGCTGTCGAACCGGCAAACAACTGTTCAATATCCGGCGTCAAGAATTCACGGCGGCCAGCTGAGAAATTATTTGCAGCATAGTCCACGGTTTCAAGCAAAGCCAATACCGTCAAATGATGTGCATCAAATGTACGGTCATAGTTCAATGAATATTGCTGGGTGATTCTTCTACTTACGCTGATAGTTTCACCGGTTTCAGCCGACGTCCACATACCTCCTGCGAACGTATAGACATCTGCAGCATAATTATAGGTGTAAAACGTGTACGGTTTCATAAACCATTTGCTGAGGGTCTGTATGTCCAAATAATGCACGAATGCCTTTGCAGTCAGACCCTCAATGAAAGGCACATCGTAGGCAAGTGTTACGGCGCCACGCAAATCCTTGGGCTTAGTGCTATTATATCCCCATATATCCATATTGGTGGACAAGGCGACACTTCCCACATCTATTCCACCGTATGCGTGTTTGGTGGGATCGGGAAGTGTGGTTGGATACCATGGTAGTGTAGCATACAAATCTTGCCAGCTGTCATTTCCGTTCCCTAATCCACGTCTGGCAAATTTTCTGAATTCATACGCAGCCATCAAATCAACGGTCAAAAGAAGATTATCGGTTATTTTTGCATCAATATTAGATAAGATATTGAAACGTTTATAATCTCCGTAATTCTGTTTGACCATTGTTTCTTGCTTTTGATAACCGAAATATCCCATATACTTAATTCTGTCGTTGCCGCCCCGGATAGAGATATTGTAATTCTGCTGGGGCGCCCAATCACGGAATGTAAAAGCATACCAGTCGGAAGATGGGTAAGCCGGATCATCTCCGGCATAATATTTTGCCACTTCCTCAGCCGTATAGGGCGCAGTTTCTTCGGGTCGTCCTTGGTTCAAATGTGATTCCCTGCTTAATTCTGACCGTTGTCCCGAACTTAACGTTTTCGCCAAGTTAGTCACACCCTGTAACGTGTAGGATGTGTTTAGCGTAATGGTCGGTTTTTGAGAGACGCCGCGTTTGGTGGTTATCAGTACCACCCCGTTGCCTGCCCGGGAACCATAAATGGAAGATGCGCCATCCTTCAAGATTGAAACGCTTTCAATCTGACTGGGATCCAAAATAGTTAAACTGGCTTCAACCCCATCTACAATCACAAGCGGCGATCCATAACCGCGAATGTTTAATGAAGCCTGGTCTGATCCCGGTAATCCGGAGGCTTGTACTGTAATTAAACCGGGAAGTTTTCCGGTTAACGCATTGGTGATATTACCTACCGGCGTTACAACGAGTTGTTCAGATTTAATTGAAGATACCGAACCGGTTAACGTACTTTTCTTCTGCGTACCATACCCTACCACTACCACTTCATCAATTTGGTGGGTATCTTCTATCATGGAAACATTGATAGTTCGTCGGTTACCCACTACTTGTTCCTGAGATATATAGCCAATATAGGAAAAAACCAAGCTGGCATTTCCATCCGATACCGGTAGGGAATAGGTTCCATCTGCATTGGTCGCCGTTCCCTGTGAGGTACCTTTGACCATAATAGTTACTCCTGGTAACGGTTCGTTATATGCGTCGGATACCGTACCGGTAATTGTAATACCCTGTTGGGCGTATACATTGATTGATACAACCATTAATAGTATAAATGAATACTTTATGGCAAATAATATGTTCTTTTCTTTCATAAAACTGTTAGTTAATAAATTTTTTCATTTTTTAAATTAGATTATAAATTCTTACGATTTTTTAGGACACTTGTTAATGTTTTTTTCTTTGTTCCTAAAATTAATAGACTCAGTGACATGATTAATACATATCTCTAAAATTTTTTTTAACATTTACTTTTATATTTTTCCATAGGCAATCAGTATTAAAGTGTTTAACGTTTTTCCTTTATTTTGAAATTTTTCATTTATTAGTTTTAATAAAATTTTTATAATATTTATAATATTTAATAAAATACTTTATACGGTTCAACATAGACCGCTCATGCTCCTCTTGATGAAAAGGAACACAATAATGCTTTTCTGGCGGATGCGCACAAGAAAAAAACGTAATCGTCTGAT
>JGI24702J35022_10002926_pt1 | contig 10336 bp, 9 predicted proteins | sample TergutTh196P4_FD_35022 | JGI IMG/M metagenome (IMG submission 35022)
TCGTTCCCGTTGCCGCTGTTCCGGCCGCTGCCGTTCCAGCCGTTTCGGTCGCCGCCGTTCCAGTTGCCGCCGTTCCGGTCGCTGCCGTTCCTCTTGCTGTCGCTCCAGTAGCTCCGGTTCCGGTCGTTCCGGTTGCTGCCGCTGTGGTTGTTGCTGCAGATGCTGTTTCGGACGGAGTTATTGCCGGGGATGTTATTTCGGGTGCAGCAGTTCCTGTCGAGACTGTTTCAGTAGATGCTGTCGCTGTCGTTACGGGTATAGGTGATGTTGATTCGGATGAAACTGTTGCCGGTGATTTTGTCGCGGTTGGCGCTGTCCCTGTCGATGTCGTCGCGGATGCCGGCTCGGCAGATTTAGTATCTGATGGCGTTACTGTTTCGCTTGTAACCTGTTCTGATGTAGCCTGTTCCGCTAAGGCTGCCGCCAGATTTTTTTCGGAATTTTTGATGTCTTCCAATATTAGTTGCTCAATACGTCTGTTGAGTGCGTCGGCCTCTTTTCTTTTTTGTTCTAAAAGGCGTTGCAGGTCTTTTTGTTTCGTATTCAGTTCACGCACTTCTTTTTGTTGTTGCTGCTCTTCGGTCACTAATTTTTTATTTTCATTTTCGCGTTCTGCAAGTAAATCTTGTTTCTCTTGCCGCGATTGTTCCAACTCATCCTTACGGCGCTTGATTTCAGTTTGTTTTGATACGATTCGTTCACCTTCCTGTTTTTGCCAACCGGCGTATTCGCGCAGGTAACGCATGCGTCTGTATGTTTGCGACAGATTTTCTGACGACAGGATCATGAGCATTTTATATTGTGTGGTGCGTTGTTCCTGTTGTTGGTTTTGCATTGATTTGGCGTAGTTCTCTTTCGTTTTTACCAAGTCTTTGTCTAATAATTCGATGTCGGCGCTCATCGTTTTAATCTTGCGGTCTATCTCATTGATCTCCTGTCCCAATATTGAAACGACTTTTTTTCGGGATAGCAGTTGTTGGGCTAAAAGGTTCAGTCTGTTGAGCGTGTTTTTTGCGCTTACATTTGTTTCGCTCAGCAATTGGGTGGTGAGTTCAATCGCTTTGAGGGCTTCTATCCGCTGGTCTTCCAATTCCTGCGTCGAAAAAAGGCCGGTTTCAATAAAAAACGTATCCTTTGCAACAGGGGTTGTTTGGGTAGTTGTGTTTCGATTGTTTGTCGTTCCGGAGGTCGAGCTGTTTGTTCTGACCGTTCTGTTAGTTTGGGAGGTCGAGCTGTTAGTCCTGACCGTTCTGTTGTTTTGGGCGGGAACGACTAAAGCTAAGCAGCATAGCAGTAATGTCATTAGTCCGGGACGTTTCATTTTGCAGCAAGTGATTGAATTAATTGTTCTAACCTCACCCGGCTGTACCCTGAAGGAACGGTAAAGTCGATGGATAAGGGTCTATTGATTTCAGGCAGGGAAAAGGTAAGCGTAGTCGTACCTTGTATCTGATCGCCGGATGTCAGGCGCGCTGTCATTTTCGTCGGGAATAGCTGATTGTTAATAGTCTGAAAATTACTGTATTCCCAGGTTAATTGATTTTGAGGATCATTTTCTATCCTTGTAGCGAGAAGTTTATCGTCGCCGTCGGCCAGAAAGGTGTAGAATGTCCCGTTTTTGCCTTTCCATTGGAGTTCGGCCTGGTGGCTGCTTTTTTTAGTGATGCGAAATTGACTGTATTGCCGAGCGGTGATACTGTTTTCGCCGGGTATAAACATACGGTTTGTAAGCAACGCCTGCAGGTTCTGAAAATTGATGTCGACATCGAATTCATTTTTAAGCGGATGATANTTGTCGGTCNCATANCGTTTGTTCATCCTGTCAAGGATTTTGATGCTGTCGTTCGACAGTTCAATGCGAAGCATTTCGATGCCCAGAAAAGGTTGTATGGATAGTTGTATGCGGTCGTCACGAATCATTTTAACCTGAACCCGCGAGCTAAATTCCTGTTGTGCGCTGGAAAAATCAAGATTCATTCGCGCAGAAAAAGTTTCAAAAATGAATGAGCGTTCCAGAACGGAGGCAAAAAACGATTCGTTTGTTTTCGTGATGGCAGCGCCTGATGTAGTTGTCACGGTAGATGATTTACAGCTAACCAACAGACAGCCGGCAAACAGCGTGGCGGCAAAAAAACAGGTGGTAACGATTCCTTTCCCTGCTTTCCGAATCTTATTATTCCGGTTGGCTTTCACTTGTATCTTCATATCTATCAGTCTGATTCATCCATATCACTGAACAGTTCATCTTCCGTTTCTTCAAAATATGTTTTTTCTGCAATTTTTTTATTTACCGTAACCGTATCTTTACCTAACTCCTTCGCTTTCATCCATTGTTCAACCGCCTTTTCCTTATCGCCCGATACATACAGGATATCGCCGTAATGGTCAACTAATTCCGCACTGTTAGTCCGGTCTTTGGATATGGCTTGTTCGATATACAGTTTGGCTAATGTAATATTGCCCTGTTTGAAAAATATCCACGCATACGTATCGATATAGGTTGCATTATTCGGTTCCATCTTAATCGTTAAGGCGCTCATCCTTTCGGCTTTTGACAGGTCTTTTTTCAAAAGTGAAAGGTAATAGGCGTAATTGTTTAACGTCATAATATTCTTNTCGTTATATTTCAGGGCTTCCTCGTATGCGTTGAAGGCCTTGTCGGTTTCCCTCATTTTGAAATAGGTATCGCCTTTCAGACTGTAAAAATTGGATTTAAGAATCATGTTTTCGTCCGGAATTAACGGAATGGCTGTTTCCAAGGTTTCAATGGCCGATTGAAAATCTTTTTTCTGATAATACACATTCCCTAAATAATAAGAAAACTGCATCTCATCCGGAAAGATATCCCTGCATTTATTACAAATACGTATCGCTTCGTCCAAGTCATCNGTTTGAATTGCTAATTGAAAAAGCTGTTGCCAGGCTTCAATATTCTCCGGTTCGCTTTCGGTTACTAACTGAATCTGAAAACGCGCTTCGTCAAACTTGTCCAATGCAAAAAGATACTGTCCGTAGTTCAGTTTCAGCTGCGATTCGTCGGGATGTTGTTCAAATAGTGTTTCGAACAACGAATTTGCCCCTTCAATATCCTGGCTTGAGACCAGTAATTGCCTGATATACCGTTCCAATATTCTTAATTTAGTATCGACATCCAAGCGTTCATTGACCAAGGCGGCTTGTATCTGAAGTTTAGCCGAATCGCCCTGTCCGGTTTTTTCATAATAGTTAGCCATTGAAACAGGATAAAAAGGCGATTCAGGATCTATTTCGAGCGCTTTATGAAAATACTTTAAAGCCTGTGTATTATCATTTTGTTGCAGATAAAGGTCTCCTAATATAATAGGATAACGGGAATCCATCGGAAACTTCTCACCCAACTTTTTTATTTCGTTCAGGGCGCTATCCTGTTGTTGAAGCGTCATATACAACCTGTACTTCTCCATGGACAACGCTTCAAACATCCCTAATAAATTTTCCAACGCATTAAATGTATCAATCGCTTTCCCTATCTCACCCATCCGTGCATACGATTCGGCTAAATAAAAGTTCAGTTCCGGTTTTTCCGGATATACTTTAATTAGTATTTCATATTCATCGGCGGCCTCTCCAAACATGTCAAGATTGAAAAGCAAGCTGGCTAATGTATTACGATACTCATGGTTATCAGGTGCATATTCGACGGCCTTTTTCATCAGCGAGACCGCNTTTTCNGGCTGATTAAAAAGNATGTAATAAGATGACAGTTCGGATAAAGCGGCTGACGATGTGGAATCTATGTCTAAGCAATGCCTGAACATCTCGAAAGAGGCGTCGAATTTCTCCGCATGTTTTAGCTTTAACCCTTCGAAAAAGAAATAATCAAACTTGCTTTCTTCGACAGGACTAAGCTTTTGCCGCGTTTGTGCAGCAACAGACAGATTCATACTCACAAAATGAACAATGAACAATGAACAATGAACAATGAATTTTATTTTCATAACTGAATAACTGAATAACTGAATAATTGAATAACTGAAAACTATATCCCTGAAAACTGAAAACTGAGAACTGAGAACTGAGAACTGAAAACTGAAAACTGAAAACTGAAAACTATATCCCTGTATGTCCGAATCCTCCTGCGCCACGCGCTGTTTCGTCCAATGTATCAACCGGTTGCCATTCGGCCTGTTTACAGGATGCGATGACCATCTGGCAAATACGTTCTCCGTCGTTAATAACAAAAGGTTCGGAGGAAAGGTTTACCAGAATCACCCCGATTTCACCCCGGTAATCGGCGTCGATTGTACCCGGCGTATTCAGTACGGAAATACCATGTTTGATAGCCAATCCGCTTCGTGGACGTATCTGGGCTTCATAGCCTTCCGGCAAGGAGATATACAAGCCGGTAGGGATAAGTTTACGTTCCAAGGGTTTCAGTTCGACCGGCCCGGCAAGGTAAGCGCGAATATCCAAACCTGCTGACAAAGCGGTCGCATAGTGAGGTAGCGGGTGGTGGGACTTGTTTACTATTTTAACTTTCATTCGACATTTTTATCTATAAATTATCTTATTGCACCTATCAGCGTGCAAAGATAGGAAAGATAATAAAAACACGAAAATATTTTGTAGAAAAACCCGATTATTTGATTAATTCGAGGAGGCGTTCGACGGCTTCCGCTTCGGGGATGTTTCTTGAAAGGCAGGTCTTTCCTTTGTACAAACTGATTTGCCCGCGTCCGGCGCCGACATAGCCGTAATCTGCGTCGGCCATTTCGCCGGGNCCGTTGACGATGCATCCCATAATGGCTATTTTCAATCCTTTCAAATGGCCGGTGGCCGCTTTGACCCTGGCAATTGTTTTTTGCAGATCAAACTGGGTGCGTCCGCAACCGGGACAGGAGATGTATTCCGTTTTACTGAACCGTACACGGGCAGCCTGTAAGATTCCGAACATGCAGTCTTCAAGCATTTTAGCGCTGAAAAGGGATTTGTTTTTGTGGCACATCATGATGCCGTCGCCAAAACCGTCGGTCAGTAATGTCCCGAAATCGACTGCCGCTTTGATTTGGACGGTTTCCATGTCGTCATCGTCGTATTCGCGCCGGAAGATGACGGGGACGTCGCAGCCGGCATCCAATAACCGGTGCATAAAAGCTCTTGCTTCGCCTATGTAATGACTGTTTACAATGGCTACCGTATTTTGGTCTGTTTTAAGTAAATGGATTGTTTCGTTATTTAAGTCTCTGTATGTTAATGAAATAAACTTTACTTTCGCATTACAGCGGCTAATCTCGAATTTTTCGAAAACAGAAAATAATGGAAAGGTTCCCGGTTGCGATTGCCAATTAGCAGCATCTATTATGATACTTTTATATATCTGTATGTTTGAATGTTTGTGTGTCGTATAAATCCAATCAGCTTCTGCCCCGTCAAGTGTTAATTCTTTGCCGGACAGGTCGGAGATGACAACCGGCGGATTATCGCCTCCTATTCCGTCGACGGGTCTACTCTTACGTTTGGTCGGATGAACGGGGTCGTATAGCGGAGAAGCAATCGTGTTGGCAGCAAAGGTTTGCGTCGGAAATGCGGGATTAGAAAATATCGAAAGCGTTGAAATATAATTGATTAATTTTCGGGCGACGGGTATTTCGGCTTCGGGGTCTTCGCTTAGCGATACGCGGATGGTATCGCCATACCCGTCGACCAATAAGGCGCCGATACCGACAGAGCTTTTTATCCGGCCATCTTCGCCTTCGCCGGCTTCGGTTACTCCGAGGTGAAGCGGATAATGCATGCCTTCGGCGTCCATTGTACGAACTAACAGCCGGACGGTGCGTATCATCACAACAGTATTGGAGGCTTTGATGGATATAACCACACGGTCGAATTTTTCTTCGGCGCACAGACGCAAAAATTCCATGCACGATTCAACCATTCCTTCCGGGGTATCACCATACCGGTTCATGATACGACCGGATAAGGAACCGTGATTGACGCCGATACGGATTGCCGTATTATTGTCGCGACATATTTTCAGAAACGGGATGAAACGCGCGCGAATCTTCTGCTGTTCATTTACGTATGTTTCATCCGTATAGTCTTTTTCGGTAATTAAGGCCGTTTTGCCGACACTGCCACCCGTATTAAAAAATCCTTTTTCGACTAATGAAGCTGTTTTGCCGACATAATTTCCGGGATTGATACGGACTTTTTCAACAATCGATGCCGCCCTGTCGGCGATATCCGGATTGAAATGGACGTCTGCTACAAGCGGTGTATCATAGCCTTGACTTGTAAGGGCATGACGGATGTTCCGGAGATTTTTCACTTCCCGTTCGTTCTGAGCGGTGAATCGGACGTATTCAGCCCCGGCTTTTATCATACGTATAGCCTGATTGACAGCGGCCTCCGTATCCATGGTTGAAACGGTTGCCATGGATTGGATGCGTATCGGATAGTTTCCGCCTAAAGGCGTATCTCCGACAGACACGACGGATGAAAGGCGACGTCGATAACTGAAATAATCCATCAATTTGTTTTGTGTTTGTAGGAAACCTTTTTCAGGTCGTCATTCGCCTTGACAATTTTTGTTTTCAGACTTTCCTTGTAACCGGTTAATTTTTGCCGCAAAACGTCGTCGCCTGTCGCCAGCATTTGTACGGCAAGAATGGCGCCGTTTAGTGCGCCGTTAATGCCAACGGTAGCGACAGGTATGCCCGGAGGCATCTGCACGATTGAGAGCAGTGCATCTATCCCGTCCAATGAGGCGTTGATGGGTACGCCGATCACCGGAATGATTGTCATGGAAGCGATGACGCCGCACAGGTGCGCCGCCATGCCGGCAGCGGCTATGATGACTTTGACGCCGCGTTGTTCGGCGTTTTTAGCAAATTGCTCCACCGCTTCCGGCGTGCGATGCGCCGACAAAGCGTGCATCTCAAACGGGATTTCCATCTCATCTAAAAAAGCGGCAGCTTTTTCCATGACCGGCAGGTCGGAAGTACTGCCCATGATAATACTTACAATCGGGTTCATTATTTTTTAATTATGAATTATGAATAACGGAATCAATTCTAATTCTTCGTCATTGCGAGCCTGCGAAGCAATCCAGGTGCAATCAGATGAATTTCAGCGCTTCTGGATTGCTTCGTTCCTCGCAATGACGGTACGTGTCAAGCTTCGTTCCTCGCAATGACGGGGAACAAACTTCGTCATTGCGAGCATGCGAAGCAATCCAGGTGCAACCTACATTTCTTTCCTTAAACGTGCCACGGGGATGTTCAGTTGTTCGCGGTATTTTGCTACGGTGCGACGGGCGATGAGAAAGCCTTTTGACTGTAATGCGGTTGTCAGTTCTTCGTCGGTAACCGGTTTCTTTTTGTTTTCCGAAAAGATGATCTCTTTGATGACCTGTTTTATTTTCCGGGTAGAAATCGTTTCACCGCTTTCGGTTTGTGTCGATTCGGAAAAGAAAAATTTTAACGGATAGATACCGAAGTTTGTCTGCACATATTTACTGTTGCTTACGCGTGAGACGGTCGAGATGTCATAACCGGCTTTTGAGGCGACGTCTTTCAATATCATCGGTTGCAGTTTGCTTTCATCACCGGTCAGGAAAAAATCCTGTTGTATGCGCATAATCACTTCCATGGTGCGTTGCAGTAATTCCTGCCGTTGGCGTATGGCATCAATAAAACTCTGTGCAGCGTCTATTTTCTGTTTCACAAAAAGCACGGCGTCGCGCATGTCAGGCGTCTGATTCGCAACATTGCCTGCATAATCTTTCAGCAGGTTCGAGTACTCGCGGTTGATACGCAGATCGGGAATACCACGGTTATTGAGCATCAGGGTAATGCCTTCATTCATTGTCTCTACGATGAAATCGGGCGTTATCCTGTTCATGACGGTAGTCATCGAATCATCCCAGTTGCTACCCGGCTTTGGATTCAACGAGGTGATTAGTTGAATGATTGTTTTCAGTTGTTTCTGACTGATGTTCAATGATTTTTTGATTTTTTCAAAATGCTTGCGGCTGAATGCCGTAAAGTAATCTTTCAGGATGGCTTCGGCTAAAATAACATCTTTGGTTTTAGACTTTTTCCTCAATTGAAAAAGCAGACATTCCTTCAGATTTTCCGCGCCTACGCCCGGTGGATCAAACTGTTGTATGAGGCTAAGCATTTTGGATAACTCCTTATTATCAACGTCTTCGTCTATTTGAAAAGCTATATCATCGCCAATCAGGTTGAGGCTGCGCCTTAAATATCCGTCATTATCAATATTGCCGATGATATATTCGCCTATTTTTATCTCTCTTTCGGATAACTCACTCAATTCCAACTGATACAGCAGATAGTCGGATAGCGATTGCTGGTTATTGTAGGGGGTTATTTCCTTACGTTCCTCCCGGTTGCTTATTTCGGCTAACTTATATTCAGGGATATCATCTTCGCTCATATAGTCGCCAAGCGCCAAGTCGTCGTTCGGATTGTTTGTATCCATACTATCGTCGGCGTCAAAGTCGTCGTCCTGCTCGTCGGATATTTCTTTTCCTTCTTCAAGCGCCGGATTTTCGTCGAGTTCCTGTTTGATACTTTCTTCGATTTCGAGCGCTGGAAGTTCCAACATCTTGATAATCAGTAATTGTTGAGGCGATAGCCTTTGTTGCTGTTTAAGCTTTTGTTGTTGTATTAGTGACATAACTTCATTTTCTTTACGGCGCAAAGATAACGTTTTTTTTTAAAAAACGAGTTTTTTTTGGTATTTCCGAAGTCTTGCATTATCTTTGCACGCGAAAAAGTACAACTAAAATGCGGCAATATGTAGAAGAGGATGTTGTGAGACGATTGCGCGATCCGAAAACACAAAGAGATGCGTTTACGGAGGTTGTTTCTGCATATAGTGAAAAGTTGTACTGGCATATTCGTAAGATGGTTTTAGGCCATGAAGATGCTAATGACATGTTACAGAATACATTCCTTAAGGCATGGGTCAACCTGGATAGTTTCCGTGGAGACGCCAAATTATCTACGTGGATGTATAAGATTGCTGTCAATGAGTGTATTACTTTTTTAAACAAACAACGCGCGCAGAACAACGTGCCTTTGGATGATACGGATGTTCATCTTTTGCAAACGCTTAAAGCGGATGAGTATTTTGATGGCGACGAACTTGATCTCAAGCTGCAGAAAGCCATCCTCAGTCTGCCCGAAAAGCAACGAATGGTGTTTAATATGAAATANATGGACGAAATGAAGTATGAAGAAATGTCGGAAGTATTGGGCACCTCCGTAGGAGCGTTGAAAGCATCCTATCACCATGCGGTAAAAAAAATTGAGACATTTTTAACAAACGATATTTAAACCTATTAAATGTTTTATAGTCTAAGCCGACAGTACAAATAAGGAACATTATGTTAGAAACGGAAAAAATTATTTTAGAGGACCTGCGGGACAGACGACCATTTCGCGTCCCGGAAGGCTATTTTGAAGGTTTTACCGACGATTTCATGAGCCGTTTGCCCAAAAAAACAGCGCCTGAGGCGAAGGTTATTTCCTTGTATGACCGCGTAAAGCCATGGCTTTATCTGGCTGCAACGTTTGCCGGAATCATCATTCTTTTCAATATCTTTAATAAATCGTCCGAGATAGCCAAGGATGAGAATACTGTCCTGACCGCTATTAATGTAAATATGGAAGAGGAGGTCGATGAGGAAGAATTTTTAGAGTTTATTACAGATTTGTATGCGAGCTACAGTGTACACAGTTATGGAGATTATTTGTTTGATAATTAAATAACTAATGAAGAAAAGAGCCTTTATAATCTGCCTTGCAGCGTTTTTATCCCTTTCATTGTTTTCTTTTGCGCAAAACAGGGAACGCAACAATGGANGAAGNGGACGTGAACCATTCAATCAGGAAGAATTTATGGCCAGAAGAAATATTTATTTGACCGAAAAAATGGCGCTGACCGCCGAAGAAACCGCCCGTTTTATCCCCTTGGATAACGAACTGATGAGGAAAAAATTTGAAGTAGGGCGTGAGTGTCGAAGGTTTGATCGCGAACTGCGGACGAAAAATGATAAATCGGATGAGGATTTTAAAAAACTTCTGAAATGCAGGGAGGAAGAAAAGGAAAAAAGAGACAGGTTGGATAAAGAATATCTTGAGAAATTTAAAAAAATGCTCTCAGCAGAAAAAATATTGAAATATCAAAATGCAGATAAAGAATTTTTTGACGATTTTTTTCGAGATCGAAGATAAGGAAAAGCTCTTGTTGACAAGAGTGATATCATTTTTAGTGTTTTTGTTTAGATTTAGTTTTAATGTTAATGGGGACGACGTGATGTCGTTCCCAT
>JGI24702J35022_10002927_pt1 | contig 10332 bp, 9 predicted proteins | sample TergutTh196P4_FD_35022 | JGI IMG/M metagenome (IMG submission 35022)
AAAATTATTTCCCCCTGCCGATTCTGACAAAATACCCTACAGAACAGGCCCTATAATAGATTCCGGGGTGAGACGCTTGTGTCCGACGTGATCTACATAGATGTGCTGGTCGCTATCAATATCTTCGCCACCTGGCTGCTTCTGGCATGCAGCGTTTTTTTTTCGGCCGTGCAAGTCAAACGCTGGCGGTTGCTGCTGGCCTCCCTGCTGGGCGGCGCGGGCTCCCTGTTGATTCTGCTGCCCCCCGCGCCCTGGTGGCTGCTGGTGATCGAGAAGCTGCTCCTGAGCGCACTGATCGTCTACGTTGGCTTCGGCTTCGGCAAATGGAGGCGCTTCCTGCGCTGCTTCGCCGCGTTTTTCGGGGTGAACTTCGCCTTCGCGGGTATCATGCTGGCCCTGTGGCTGACGCTCAAGCCCGGCGGCATGCTCTACCAGAACGGCGCAATCTATTTCGACGTTAGCCTGCTCTCTTTCGTCGTCTTCGCCTGTGCGTGCTATGCCATCCTGCGCGGCCTTGTGGCCCTGCTGCGCCGGCGGCACCCGGGCGCGAACCTCTGCCAGGCAACCATACAGATTCTCGGGCATAGCATTACGCTGCCCGCGTTCTACGACTCCGGCAACAAGCTCACCGACGGCTTCACCGGCGCGCCTGTGGCCGTGGCGGAATACGCCGCGCTCCAAAGCTTTCTGCCCGGGGAATTCCAGGCCTTTTTCCGCGGTGAACTTGATTTGCCCGAGCTGCCGGGGGAGCATCCCTGGCGCGCGCGGGTGCGGCAAATTCCATTTCACTCCCTGGGGCGGGAGGGCCTGCTGCCCGCGTTTCGATCGGACCAGGTGACCGTGAAGGCCAGACAGGATATACAGCCCACGCCCGGCGCGATCGTCGCCGTCACGCCCGACGCACTCTCGGACGGCAGCTATTCCATGCTTTTGCAGGCCTCAATGCTTGAGAAATAGGGGGGATATGAATTGGCTCGGATGCGGGTATTGCTATACAGGCTGTGGAGGCGGCTGCGCCTTCGCAGAATCTATGACATCTATTACATCAACGGCGCGCAGACCCTGCCCTTCCCCCTCACGAAAGAGGAGGAGGCCGAGGCCATGGCGCGCCTGCGGCAGGGAGACGAGCGCGTGCGGGAGGTGCTCATCACCCGCAACCTGCGCCTGGTGGTCTACATCGCCAAAAAGTTCGAGAGCAGCGGCGTGGGCGTGGAGGACCTGATCTCCATCGGCACCATAGGGCTCATCAAGGCCGTCAACACGTTTTGCCCCGAGAAAAACATCAAGCTGGCCACCTATGCCAGCCGCTGCATCGAAAACGAGATCCTCATGCATCTGCGCAAGATCACCCCCATGCGCGGCGACATCAGCATCGACGAGCCGCTGAACATCGACTGGGACGGCAACGAGCTGCTGCTCAGCGACATCCTGGGCTCCGATGCCGACGCCGTCAACACGGGCATCGAAGAGGATGACGAGAAGGATTTGCTCATCCGCTGCGTGAACTCCCTGGGCGAACGGGAGCGGCTGATCATGCACATGCGCTTCGGCATGGGCGGCAGACGCGAACATACCCAGAAGGAAGTCGCCGACCTTCTGGGCATATCACAAAGCTATATTTCGCGCCTGGAGAAAAAAATTATAGATCGCCTGCGCCATGAGATGGAGGCGGCGGGTTAGATGTATTCAGTAATTGTCTGATAAAGCCACCACAATCTTTGGTGGCTATTGTGCCCCAAGGCATCTATACCCTTATTTTCTCGATCTGGTAGACGTTCACAAAATAATCTGTGGAAATCATCTTCAGGTCCGACGTAAACTGAGGGAATTTCATAGTTCGAAAAAATTGGCTCAAATCTGAACTGATCGCCAGTGATATCAATAATCTGATTGTTAGCCGATAGCCATTCGTGAGGCTGAATATTTTCTGGCACATCATCCCGGTATGTACCGTTTACACTATGTGTTATGATACCATAGCCCAATAAAAACTGAGCCAACAAAACACTGGCATCGTCACAGCATCCACGCGGAAAACCACAAAATCGTGCGTCCCCACGAAACTTGCCTGCATTCTTAGCTGTGTCAATAGCAGCTCGAAATTTACTGGCCAGGTGTGTGATATTATCCATAAATGCCTCCTTCGAACTATCGGTGGGTCAATGGCGTATCCTCACACCACGTACTGGCTCGCCGCCGTGTCCCCGCCTTCGCCCGTCCAGTTCGTGTGGAAGAACTGCCCCCGGGGCCTGTCCACGCGTTCGTAGGTGTGCGCCCCGAAGTAGTCCCGCTGGGCCTGCAGCAGGTTCGCCGGCAGGCGAGAACAGCGATACCCGTCATAATAGGCCAGCGCGCTGGTGAACGCTGGCGCGGGAATCCCCGCTGTCATTGCCGCCGCGCAGACCCTGCGCCAGCCGCCTTGGGCGTCGGTGAGCGCCCGCGTGAAGAACGGATCGAGCATCAGGTTATCCAATTCGGGGGCCTTGCCGAAGGCCTCCTTTATATTGCCCAAAAACGTGGAGCGGATGATGCAGCCGCCGCGCCACAGCATGGCAATCCCGCCAAAATCCAGGTCCCAGCCATAGGTTGCCGCCGCCGCGCGCAGCAGGGTGTAGCCTTGCGCATAGGAGATGATCTTCGAGGCGAACAGCGCCTGGCGGATGTCCTCGATGAACGCCGCCCTGTCACCCTCGAATTTGCCCGCCGGGCCTGCGAGAATCGCCGAGGCCCGCACGCGCTCCTCCTTGATGGCCGACAGGCAGCGGGCGTAAACGGCTTCGCCGATGAGCGTGAGCGGTATCCCCTCGTCCAGCGAGGCCATGGAGGTCCATTTGCCCGTGCCCTTCTGACCCGCCGTGTCGAGGATCTTCTCCACGATGGGGGAGCCGTCCTCATCCTTGTAGGACAGGATGTCCCGGGTGATCTCGATCAAATAGCTGTCCAGCACGCCGGTGTTCCAGTCCTTGAACACCTCGTGCATCTCGTCGGCGCCCATGCCGAGGTACTCCTTCATGAGGAAATACGCCTCGCAGATCAGCTGCATATCGCCGTATTCGATGCCGTTGTGCACCATCTTCACGAAGTGGCCCGCGCCGTCGCTGCCCACCCAGTCGCAGCAGGGGATGTCGCTGTTCGGGCCCACTTTTGCCGCGATGGCCTGGAAAATCGGCTTCACATGCGGCCACGCGGCGGGCGATCCACCCGGCATGATGGCCGGGCCAAGAAGCGCGCCCTCCTCGCCGCCGGAGACCCCGGTGCCGATATACAGCAGCCCCTTGCTCTCCACATATTTCGTGCGGCGCATGGTATCCGGGAAGTGCGAGTTGCCGCCGTCGATGATGATGTCCCCCTCGCTGAGATAGGGGATGAGCGTCTCGATGAACTCGTCCACGGGCTTGCCCGCCTTCACCATGAGCATGATCCGCCGGGGCGCCTTCAGGCCGTCCACCAGCTCCTGGATGCTGTACGCCCCGGTGATGTTCTTGCCCTTGGCACGCCCTTCGATGAAGCCTGTCACCTTCTGCGTGGTGCGGTTGTACACGCGTACGCTGAAGCCCTTGCTCTCCATGTTCATGACGAGGTTTTCCCCCATCACCGCCAGGCCGATCAGGCCGATGTCCGCTTTGGTCACTGTGAAAATCCTCCTAGTTATTGTTTCGTTTTCTCATGAAATTTACTTTTTTATAATACTCCGTCTCTACTTGTTCGAACCCCGCGTCACCTTCGTAATACAGGATTTTGCCCCAGCCTGCGGAATCGGGACCAATAATGGCGTAAGCATATTCGTCTGGTTCCATACCATAGCCGTCACTGTCCATCCACTTGTGCCCATCTGAAACCATGGTGCTGATACAATAGCAGTCAAAGCGACCGTTTTCGTCCACAATCTTTGTAACGCGGCATTTGTGACAGAAGCTCCCGCGCCCGATAGTCAGTTCAACTGGATTTATTTCATAGGTGGCAGGCTCGATCCCGCTGAACAATTCATTCAGCGTTTCAAAAATGACTTTGACCTTTTCTGGTTTTTTTTCTTCGGGAGCTTGCGTGATTGGGCTCTTTTTCAGTCTTTTAAAAAATTCTAGCATGCAGTTACCTCTTCACCCTCGCGTTCCCCTTCAGAATGCTCCACACCATCTCCTCATCCGCCGGGGTGGCGTAGTCCTCCAGGGTGGTTGTCGCCAGCGCCCCGCTGGCCCAGGCGAAGCCCGTGCACTCGGCCGGCGTCCAGCCCTTGAGCACGCCGTACAACAGCCCGCCCACAAAGCCGTCGCCGCCGCCGATGCGGTCGAGAATCTGGATGGGCCTCGGCTCGATGACCGTCCATTCGTCGCCGAAGGAGGTGATCGCGCCCCACAGATGCTCGCCCACGGAGACCACCTGCCGCAGCGTCGTGCCGTAAATCGAGGCATTCGGGAAAGCCGCCTTGACCGTCTCGATCATCCCCTTGAACCCGTCGATCTGCCCGGCGAGGTCCTTCCCGCCGGCCTTCGGGCCTTCCAGCCCCAGACACAGCTGGAAATCCTCCTCGTTGCCCGCGAGGATATCCGCCATGCCCGCGATCTCGGTGAACACCGCGCGCAGCTCGGCATCCCGGCCCTTCCAGAAGGTCGCCCGGTAGTTCAAATCGAAGGAGATCCGCGTGCCGTGCGCTTTCGCCGCCCGGGCCACGTCCAGACAAAATCGGCTGCTCTCCGGCGAGAGCGCGCCCACCAGCCCCGAGAGGTGCAATATCTGCACGCCCTGCCTGCCGAAGATGTCCTCAAGATCAAAATCTTTGGCATTCAGGATGCGCCCGACCTCGCCCGCACGGTCGTTGTGCACCCGCGGGCCGCGGGTTCCGTAGCCGCTGTCGGCGATGTTGAACTGGTGCCGGTAGCCCCACGGCCCGCCCTGGGGGATGTCCGGCCCGGCGTAATCAATATTGCGTTTGCGCAACTCGCCCTTGATGAACAGAGACACCGGGCTGCCCGCCACGAAGTTCGTCAGCGCCAGGCCGGGTACGCCCAGCGAGGCCGACACGTTGACGACGTTGGTCTCCGCGCTGGTGGCCTGCATGGTAAAGGTGTTGCTGGTGTGCACGGGGGCGCCGTTTGGCGGCGTGATGCGCACGCCCATACTGGTAGGGGCAGCCACGCCGTAGCGGCAATTTTCGCGTAATTTCATATGGAACCTCCCAAAAAATATTTCTCAATCACAGCTGCCACGCCGTCCTCGTCGTTGCTCAGCGTGACATCCTGGCATATGTCCTTAACATCCTCCGGCGCGTTGCCCATGGCCACCCCCAGCCCCGCGTATTCCAGCATGGAGACGTCGTTGTAGCCGTCGCCCACGGCGATCATCTCGCTGCTGTCGATTCCGTAGGCCCTTCCGACGACGGCCAGCGCAAGCCCCTTGGACGCTTTGGCGTCCACGAACTCCAGCAGGTAAGACTGTGAGGTGTAGCAATTCACCCGCTCGCCCAGTATCCCGAGCATTTCGCCCTGTAGGCGCTTGCCGTCCTCCGGCGGGACAATCCACAGCATCTTCGTCACGCCGAGGCTGCGCGTGGGCTCCATATCGGCGACGACATGCACCTCGGCCCCGGTGATCTTCTGATAGGTGTCAATCTCCTCATTTTCCAGGCTGACGAATAATCTTTCTCCCGCCCAGGCCACAACGGAAAGCCCCCGTTGCACCCCCTGGGCGAAGATCACCTCGGCGCGGGAGAAATCCAGCCCCTGCGAGAACAGCACTCGATTTGTCTTTGCGGTCATGGCCATCGCGCCATTGAAGAGAACCATGGGCAGGTCGAAGTCAAACGCCGTGAGATATCGTTTCATCCCCATCATGGGCCGCCCCGTGGAGGGCACGAACAGCACGCCCCGCTCCATCGCCGCCAAAATGGCCTTCCGTGTGCGCTCTGTTATGATTGAGTCGCCGTTGAGTAGCGTACCGTCCATGTCTGTGGCAAGCAATTTGTACTTCAAAACATGCCCTCCAGCGCCCAAAGCCCCAGCGCGGGGTTCTTGATGAAATAGACTTCCTCGCCGTCAATGGTATTCCACCCCGGCCTCATGCGCGGGGGTTTATATTTTTCCACAGCCTCGTCGAGCGGCATATAGCCGAACGCCACGCCCTCGATCTCCTCTCGGCCCAGGTGCTTTGTCGCATAGGTGATGTGGAACCTGCCGTCCGAGGAGCCGTGGATCAGGTGCGCCGCCGCGCCCAGGTTCTCCTGCAAATCCTTTTCGGACTTCACCAGCTCCAGTACGCGCTTGCGGCCGACATAGCCATACTTGCGTATGATCTTGTCGTTCTCCCCGTCCTCGCCGAACATGCGCACCCCGGGCGCCAGCACGATCAGCCGCCCGCTGTCGGCCATGGCCATGCGCGTGCGGTAGACCGCCTTATTGCCCAGCCAGGTGGAGTGGAATTCGCGCTCGTCCAGCCACACTACGCAGGTCTTCATGGGTTTGTCCAGGTAGTTCAGGTTGTGCTTCTGGCTCAGGGCCACGGCGCGCTCGAAGCAGGCCCTCTCTCTGCCTATGTACATCCCCAAAATATTTGTCTTCTCATTTTCGGTGGTCGTCACGGTGAGCACGTATTCGATGGGCAGCTTGCCGATGAAGTGTTCCTGCGCGTAGTCGAACACCCTCCTCACGGGCGTCTGATCCCGCCCCATGATGCGCTCCATGCCGTAGAACGCCCCCAGCATATGCGAGCGGTTGATGAACCTGCTTCCGCCGCAGCCCACTACGACATTCTTTGTGTAGTTGGCCATGCCGACGACCTCGTGCGGAACAACCTGCCCGACGGACAATATCAAATCATAGCTCGGGTCCAGCAGGTAGTTCGAGACCTCGACATCAAGAGTATCATCCATCAGCCCCTCGGAGACCTCTCGCACGAACGCCCCTGGCACCTCGCCGATTTTTTGCACATTTTTGCGCCAGTCGTGCACCAGAAAGCGATCCTCGGGTATGCCCTCGCCGAAGAACGCTACCTGCTGCTCCCGGGTCATCGGCGCGTGCGTGCCCAGCGCGGGCAGAATATCCATCTGCACACCCTTCAAGAGCTCATAATAAAGTGAGGTAATCACCCCCGCGCCGGAATTCATGCGCGTGAAATCAGGCGGGATGAGCAGCACCTTTTTCAGGTTCCTGCCCTGGATTGACCGCGCCAGCGCCGCCCTGATCTCTTCAAGGCTGAGCCCTATCTTTTCGTTTTCGAGTGTAATCATATGCAACCCCCTTGCTGATAGGTATTTTAGCACATGTTTGAAAAAAAATCAACTCTTCTGTTGCCTTTTCTTTGCCCGGTGTGGTATCAGCTTGACAAGCGCAACAGAAAGATGACATACTATACAGAACAATGCGAGGAAAGTAGGAGGTGGAACGAAATGGCAATAAATGGAACGGGGGGGCGACAAGGTTATTCCCTTTCGCAAGGAGATGACCCGCTATTTGATGCATATGCGTCACATTATGACGAATGCATGCGGGGTATTATGAAATCTGCGGGCTTTCCATACGGCTATACCGACGAGTACAAAGTAATGCAATTGAAGCGAATGCTGCAAGCGCGTCCCGAATTCCCTGCTGTGCCGTCTCTTCTGGATTTTGGCTGCGGCATAGGCAGTTCCGCTCCGTATTTGCGCAAGCACTTCCCTGATTCTTCGATTTTTGGGGTGGATATATCTGGAGAAAGCATAAATATCGCGAGAGAAAAGCAAAAGACGTTCAATTGTTCTTACGCTGTCATTGGCGAGCACGGAGGGGCCTTTCCGTTTGATGTGCAATTTGATCTGGTCTTTGTTTCCTGTGTTATGCATCATATACCCAGGAAGGACCATACTTGGACATTGGCCCGCATAAAGTCTGTCCTGAAGCCGGGCGGACTGCTTTTTGTTGTCGAAAGTAATCCATACAACCCCTTGGATAATTTCTGGATTTTCAGGAAATACGACATAAAACACGACCCGAACGCAAAGATGCTTAGGCCACAGTATTTGCGGGGCTTGATGGAAAAGACAGGCTTTGTCACATCAAGGCCCCGCTATGGATTATTTATCCACCCTGTTTTGTCTGTGCTGCTGCCGCTTGAAAGCACCTGGCCGGTATTCCGCTGGGCGTTAACTACTATATGCTCGCGGAAAATCCGAAAGTATAGCTGTTCCCCTACATCTCCTCGTCAAAAATCGTCGCCGCGATATAGCGCTCGCCCTCGGGCGTGTCGTTGTAATAATACGCCACAACCAACTGCCCCTGGGCGTTCTCCCTCATGCGAGGGTAGCCCAAATCCCAGCAGGCCGCGTCGTCGCGCAGCGTGCGCTCGGGCCCCCAGGTGCGCCCCTCGTCGTGGGAGAACCTGCACCGCAGGCCGTAGGGCTCGTCGCGCCAGCCGTAGCACAGGCACCACGCGCCGTTCTTCATCACCACAAGGGCGGGCGGGTTGCTGCTGAAGCTGTCCGGCAGCAGCTTTTCGATGAAGCGCCAGCTCCTGCCGCCGTCGGATGACTCGTACTGCGACATATACCACTGCCGGAACCCCTCCGGCGTGCGTTTCGTCTGCCCGCGTACCAGACAGACCCAGTCACCATTTTTGCGCTGTGCCGAGGCGGGCATGATCTCCCACCCGGGTGGTTCGTCGCCAACGCAGCCGACGAGTTCCCAGTCAGAGCCGCCGTTGCTCAGCTTCGCGCAGATGACACGGCCCTCGTCACTGTCCTCTTTTGTAGCGGTGAGGAACACCATCATCTCGCCGGACGACAGCGCGTGGTAGTCGGTGCGGGCGTTCACCCCCGTGAAGCCCATGGTGGGGATGCTGTGCGGCCCATACCAGTGGTGCCCCCGGTCCAGGGAGTACAGCCACCACGAAGGCTTATCCGCCTCGGTGCCCGACAGCGTGAAGCTCGCGCAGAAATCAGGATGCGTGAAATCGATTCCGCCGGGGCAGGGGGTGATGTCGTCCGTAGTGACGTTGCCCTTGGTTTCGTCGGTGAGGTGCTTGACCGCCGGGCGCTCGATGCGCCATTTCCTGCCGCCGTCATAGCTGCGGGCGAAGATCATGTAGCGCTCGCAGTCGGGCACCACACTGTGGTGGTCCTCCCAGACGTGGCTGTCCTCGCAGTCCTGGAACGAGATGAGGATTTCGTCGCCCCAACTCCAGCCGCCGTGATTGGCGGGCCAGCCCGCGTAGCGCCCGTGCTGCTTGTAGACGATGTTGTGTTCTTTCATGATGCCTCCTTCGTCGGGATCCCAGCAAAGCCCGCAGGCTTTGTGGGGTGGCTTTACGCCGGATATGCCGTATTCCATTGGAACTTCGTGTAGTCATATACACAGTCGATCTTCACCGGTGCTCCCGAGCAGGTGACGCCCTTGATGTCGCCGTCGAGGAACAGGTTCATCTTGCCCACCTGGTACAGGGACTCGCACTCCATGGTCTTCGCGTTGTAAATCAAGCGGCAGGTGGAGCCCGAGAACAACATATAGGAGGAGGGCTGCAGGTTGACGCCCGCAGCTCTGAGAAGAAGGCGCGAAGCGGCATTGTCCACCAGGCCGAACACGATGCCGATGTCCTGCACCTCCATGAAGGCAGCCATGGCGTTGGGCGCGGTGGCAGCGCCCTCCGAGATGGTCTTGGGGTTTTTCACATCGACGATCACGATGTCGATCTGGACGCGGTCACCCCCCAAATCCTTGATGGACGCGCTCTTGACGTCGTTCGGCGTGGCCAGGCACACCTTGTCGTTCATCGAGGCGCCGAACCAGCGGGTGTTGCTCTGGGAACCGGGCAGGCGTTCGCCGCTGGCGCCCGTCTTTTTCACGCGCGTGTCGAGATGGGCATCCTTTTGGGCCGTGAGCTGCCGGGTATCGAGCAGGCTCTCCAGCGCGGGGACCAGCGACTGCGCGCCACCCTTATAGAAATACGTGTTGAGCATCTCCACGACTTCCGGGCCCAAATCCTTCTCGTTGATAATCTTCTGGTAGTCGAACGAATTGTAGGTGGGCTGCCGGACGGCAACGTTGTTGACCACCTGGGTGTACAACGCGAGGATCTCCGCCTTGCCAGAGGGCAAGATCAGCGTGCTGCCCTCGGTGGAGGTCTCCACGGCCGAGGTTGTCTCCCCCATCGAGGTCGGCTCTGCGGAGGTCTCGCTCCCGCCTTCTACAGTGCTGGGCCCCTCCGCCGTGGTCTCTTCGCCGATTGTCGTCTCGGGGATGGTGGTGGCCACGTCTGAGGTCTCGATCTCATCCGTGTCCGCGGGTTTGTCCTTCGGGCCGCAGGCCGCGAGGAGCAGCGCCGCCGCCAGCAGCAGCGCCAGGATGGCCGTCAGCTTTTTCATGTGAAACG
>JGI24702J35022_10002928_pt1 | contig 10331 bp, 8 predicted proteins | sample TergutTh196P4_FD_35022 | JGI IMG/M metagenome (IMG submission 35022)
CAACGTTCGGTACAGATTTATATCATTCTATTGAAAACCTGTATGCGAAACCCTGGAGTAGTTATATTCGGTTCGCTTATTTTACTTTTTGTAACCTTAATATTATCGCTCAGTTTAAATGTACAACAGAAGAGAGAAGTGACTTCCGACCGTTTCAATATCTATGTTACTATGCGTACGGGAAGTACGCTTGAAAGTGCAGATAATTTAGTGCAAATGCTTGAGGAAAGTTTGGAAGAAATACCGGAGAAAAAAGACATATTAAGCCGAATCAGCGAAGAAGAAGCAGTCGTGACTCTTGTTTTGCAAAAAGACTATCAGAAAATCGGCAATCGTAAAGTTGCTGAAATAAAAGCCGACATACAATCAAAAATGCCAAGAATAGGAGGTACGGAGATAACCGTATCGGATGCCATCAGCGGACAGAATAGCTCCGGTAATTTAACCGGAATGGTTTCATTTATGAGTATGCTGGGAATTGGAAATAATCAGGAACGGATTGTTATCAAAGGTTCTGATTATGAAATGATGCAAATAGTTGCCGAAGATATTAGTTATTATCTCGAAGAGCAAGATTTTATCCGTAGTTCCCAAGTCTCGTTTCCCCGCCGGCAACCGGAAGTGCATCTTAATTTTGACCAGATTTTACTTACATCCTACGAGATATCAACAACAAATATACGGTCGGGATTGACAAGTCTAAATTCTGTAGTTTCTTCGGGTACTACTTTTAAAATCGGAGATAAAATTTATGATATTAATATAAGCTATAAAATACCTGTTGAAGAGGAAGAGGTTAATGAACAGAAAAAACCGACGCTCGACGACCTTCAGGCTGTACAAATAATGAATGCGGGAGGCGGTTTACATACCTTGAAGGATATAGCAACAGTGAATAAAACTTTCGGACGCGCGAGAATAACAAGAGTCAATCAGGACAAACAACTCGAAGTACGGTATAGATTTCTATTAAGCATTGAACAATCTAAAACCTTACTTGATGGTTATCGCGCTACTATTGACCAAATTATTGCAGGGTATAATCTTCCTGCAGGCGTGGCGATTGAAGTTATACATGAAGAAGATCAGTTTTCAGACTTCAAATTTCTGTTTGTAGCTGCTTTCTTGCTGATATTCATGATACTTGCCTGCGTTTTCGAATCCATTACAACCCCGATTGTAATGATGTTTTCAATACCGTTGGCGGCAATCGGTTCGCTACTCGCTTTACTAATTACCAACAACAGTTTGCTGAGCGCTAATATCCTTATGGGATTCCTGATACTAATAGGGATCGTAACAAATAACGGTATTATATTAATAGATTATACCAATTTACTGCGCAAACGCGGTTACCGCCGCGAACGTGCGCTGATTACTGCCGGATTATCAAGAGTGCGTCCTATACTTATCACAAGTATAACAACTATTATTGCATTGTTTCCTTTGGCAATGGGCGATTCGGAATATGCAGGCGCTATCGGTGCGCCTTTTGCCGTAACCGTTATCGGAGGCCTCGCTTTTTCAACATTACTGACATTGGTAATAATTCCTACGCTCTATATGGGAATGGAAAATACATTGCAGTGGTATCGCAGCGTAGCGATCAAAACCAAAATCATTCATCTTGTTCTGTTTTTACTCGGATTAGCATATATATACCTATATGTTGATGATATGTTGTGGCAAACCCTGTATCTTGTTACGATTATTATCCTTATTCCCGGCGTTACCTATTTCGCTCAAACCAGCCTTCGGAGGGCAAAAGCCGATATTATTGAACCGGATAAGGAAATTACTATTGTCACGCGTAATCTTGTTAAAATATACGACCGGGCAGGACAATTTTCGCGTCAGTGGAACAGTGGTTTAGAACTGAGAAAACGTTTGGGTATTAGTGATGACTGCCGGTCTTTAAAAGACTTTTTATATATTAGCTGGCAGTTTGTACTATGGGGTTTCTTGATTTATTTCACTTATATTTATTTGGAAGATAAATTATGGAGTTTCATCCTCTCTATTGCCATATATGCCTTTACTTTATTTTTATGGCGTAAAATAAGGACTTATCTTTTTTATAAATNAGGTGCAAGCAAGACGGTAAAATACCTTAACCGGATCATTTTCTGGATTCTTCCTCCCNTAATATTATTCGGAATAAATAAAAAGCTCGATAATTCTGCGATGACGGCGTTAGTAGGAATNTTATGGGGAATTGGAATTGCAATATATGTNTTATCCCAATATTTATATGAGAGAGATATCAATATCGAACGGATAACCGGACGTTATTCCGGATTTAAACGTTCTTTTTTCCGTTTTATTAAAAGTGTTCCGGTTATCGGAAAACGCCGCCGGCCGTTCAAAGCGCTACGCGGCGCATCGTTTACAATAAAAACGGGAATGTTCGGATTACTTGGTCCTAACGGAGCGGGTAAATCAACATTCATGCGTATAGTTACAGGCATCTTGGATCAAAGTTACGGAAGTATTTGGATCAACGGGCTTGATACGCGGGTTCACAGGGAAGAACTTCAGAGCCTTATCGGATTTCTACCACAGGAATTCGGCACCTATGAAAATATGACCGCTTGGGAATTCCTTGATTATCAGGCAATAATGAAAGGATTAACTGGCAAGGATGCACGTGAAGAAAGAATAGAATACGTACTGAATGCAGTACATTTGATAGAGCGGAAAGATGATAAAATCGGATCGTTCTCGGGAGGGATGAAGCAACGTATAGGTATTGCTTTGATATTGCTGCATTTGCCGCGTATTCTTGTAGTGGATGAACCTACCGCCGGTCTTGACCCGCGGGAACGGATACGTTTTCGTAACTTATTGGTTGAATTGAGTAAAGACCGTGTGGTCATATTCTCGACACATATTATTGAGGATATCTCAAGTTCATGCAACCAAGTGGTNGTAATTAATAAAGGAGAGCTTAAATTTTTCGGCGAACCCGAACAAATGGTTGAAAAAGCAATAGGAAAAGTATGGCAGTTTCATATTGATAAAGAATCATTCGACGAGAAACTTAACAAAGCGATGGTTGTACATAATATTCAAGTTGGCGATAGGATACAAGTGCGTTATCTATCGTCGGAACAGCCATTTCCTGAAGCCGTACAGGTGGAAGCGAATCTTGAGGATGCTTACTTGTGTTTATTGAAAAACATGTAAAAAATGGATATAAAGAAATATTTAATAATAGCGGTTAAAATCGTACAGTATAATCTGAAAATTATATTTGCCGGGAAATTCTTCTGGTTTCTTCTGTCGGCATTTGCTTTTTTTGCTTTTTTCATGTTTCAGGTGGCATGGAACAGGCAAGAAATAAATGAAGGAACAATCTATGGATTACTTATATTTCCTTGCTTACTTCTTATTTTCTATCCGGTTGTTTTTGGAATTCAAAATGATGAAGATAACCGGATTTTGGAAATTATTTTCGGCATTCCCAACTACCGCTATAAGGTATGGGGAATTCGAATGTTAATGGTTTACGTTGCTAATTATTTCATTCTTATACTATTTACTTATATTGCCCGCCTCTTGCTTTTTCCCGTTAATATTTTTGAAATGGCNGCGCAACTGATATTTCCAATGTTATTTTTTGGAAACCTTGCTTTTATGTTTTCTACGATTACAAGAAGCGGAAATGGTACGGCAGTACTTATGATTATACTTGGCCTTGTGTTTTTTATTTTTGTATCAACCGGCGATCAGAGTGGAGAAGGTCTTGGAAATACATTCTGGAATGTATTCATTAATCCGTTTATAATTCCTCAGAATATTCATCCCATGGTTTGGCAAGATACTATTCTAAAAAGCCGTATATTTCTAATTATTAGCGGAATAGTTTGGTTGATGATTGGACTTCTTAACCTTCAGAAAAGAGAGAAGTTTGTTTGATTTTGCAGCTATTAAATTAATTAATTTTTTAACATAATACTATTAATACAATGAAAACGTTTTTTATTTGGATGATTGCAGGTTTATGTGTATGTATGAATTTAACGGCTCAGGGCGGCGGCAGACGAGGAGGAGGAGCCGGCGGTGGTAATAGAGACTTTGGCGGAGGTTCAGGCGGAGCTGGCCCTCAGTCACAAACTATGGGTAGAGATTATGATCAAGTTCAAATTGCTGATTTTCCTGAAATAGCAGGTTTGGATGTGACGAAAAAATTAAAACTGTTTTCCATCGTGAAGGATGAACACAAAAATATCCTGAAGTTAACGGATCAGAAGCAAGGGTTACAGGAAGTTAATAATCGTTCCGATAATCAAAAGGATATTGATAAAAATTTGAAAGAAATATCAAAATTAGACGACAAATTAAAAAAAGAATCTCAGAACGCTGATAAAAAAATTCGTTCCGCTCTTTCAAATGATCAATACAAAGAATTCATAGAAAAGAAGGACCAAATTAAATTTAACGACCCTCCCCCTCCTGCTCCGAGAAGAAGGGATTCAGGCCCGACAAACAGGTGAATAAGTGGTGGAAACACGATCCATCCACATGTGCGTGAAAAGACAAAACCATTCAAATCCGAAGCTCCGATGGGAAGACGGATATAACTCATTCTCATCATTAGTTCGGCGCTTCCACCGGTAAGTGCAAATCCGAACCCATCATTGTTTTTTAAATGTTATTATCATCAATACCGGATTATCATCTTCGTTGATCTTTTCAGCTATCTCTTTCAATTGTCCTGATAATTCGCCATTCTCAAGATATTTTTTTAATCGAACTGGTTGAAAATCATAAATAGATTGATTATTATTCCCGGATATAATATCAAAAGATTCACCTGACCGGTCACGATTATAAAAGTTTTGCTCAAATATTTCATCTTTCTTCCGGTCATACACTAAAGCTTGGGTTGGAAAACCGGTATTCGTTTCAGGATTAAATTCCTTTTTTTGAGTAAACATAAATTGATAATTATTTGCACCCATGATGAAACAAAGGTAGTGGGGATTTTCGCCCATCTGTTGTACGGAAGGAGTTTGTGCTATTAAAGGTGTCATCGAATAATCCTTAGAAATTTGGTAAATTGTATCGGAAGATATTTCATTTAAAACAAATGCATTGCCCATTAATTCTATTGCCGGCTCCGGTATGGGATACATCCCAATTATTCTCGTATTGTTTCCATCTCTAAATATGTATCTTTCGCTTATCCTTTTTTCAAAAGGAATATCAACCTCCTTGATTCTCTCCCCTGTATGTTTTGAAATTATTGTAAATGGGTATTTTTGTTCATCAAACTCAACAGCGCTTCTATCATAGCACAATAGCGCTTCTTTGTTAAAATTATATATTTTGGTATATCGTTTCCCGTTTATATGTTCAAAACTTCGCTTATAATTACCAATTATATCATATACGAATATTTTTTTCTTATCTACATCATTAACATATAGCTCATTGCTTTCTTTGTCAAATGCAACGTCAGTAGGTGCGACATATTCTTCCCCGCCTTGCCCTTGCCTGTTTATTCGCCTCAAAGCATTTCCTTTCCTGTCAAAAATCAAAATATTCCTTACAGGCTTATTATTAAAGATAATGATATTATCATCAATATATGCCACTACCCCGTTCCCATGACATAAAAAATCGTTATTTGTCTCCAAAGGAATATATTCTACTTCTGCAATTTCCTGAATGAATATCGCATCACTTTTCGGGTATTTCTTAGTCACATCCACGATTAAGATACCTTTTTCATCCAATAGTTCGGTGTTGTTTTTTGTTNTATTGCAAGCAGAAAATACTATCAATAGAAAGAATAAAATGTNTTTTTTCATTTAAGCTTAATACTGTTTTTTATGCATCAAAGGTAAGATANATTTTTTNTTTCCATTGGTTTTTGTAGCAATTATATATCAAAAGAGTTATTCCTCCCTTCTCCACAATTTTCCTGACGGCGGAGCGGCAACGTTGACACTGCTGGCTGTTTGGAAAATATTTCGTAATTTTGCATCCGATTAATGTTTGTTTCTAATAAAACGATCACTGCCCAATGTCACAAACAATAAAGACAATAACCGTTTACGCATCAGCAAGCTCCCGAATCTCTTCCGCTTATTTTGAAGCGGCTGCACAATTAGGAAAACTGTTGGCCGATCATTCCATCACTTGTGTTAATGGAGGAGGAATCAACGGTTTGATGGCTGCTGTTACTAATGCGGTTTTGGAAAACGGTGGAAACGTTTGCGGAGTCACGCCCCGGTTTATGTTGGATAAAGGTTGGATACACCCGAAGATTCAAGAAATAATCGTCACACAGGATATGCATACCCGTAAGCAAACCATGGCCGATAAATCGGACGCTTGTGTTGCTCTTCCCGGAGGAGTCGGAACTTTAGAAGAAGTGCTTGAAATAATTACCTGGAAACATTTGGGATTGTATTCTAAACCCATTGTTATTTTGAATACCTGCGGTTATTACGACCATCTGCTGGCTATGTTGGCTAAAGCCGACCGGGAACATTTTTTTCATGTTAATCCGACCGTAACATGGCAAGTGGCGGCTACTCCGGAAGAAGCTCTCGATCTTATATTTAATCAAACACAATCGGAATTACACAGGGTTTCATAAGAAAATCGAATGATACGGAATCTTCTTTTATTATCCGCTATTTTTGAAAATACCGAATCGCTCTCTGCAGATTCGATTTTTTCGACTGCGATTGAATTAAAAAATAATCCGATTGCCGTAAAATATGATGCGAATAATTGGGGATTTATTTTATTTTTTATTTGCTTTTTTATTATTGTAAACGTAATCAGTAACAGGAATAAATTTTTATATTCCATGTTTAACGGCTTATATCGTAACAAGGATAGGCATAATATTTTTTATGAAACCGTAGCAAACGAAACTTTGAATAAAATCTTTTTGAGTTTTCAAACCGTCTTGCTGCTTTCTATAATATTCTATTGTTACGTTATTCACGAGCAATTTTTATCAATAACCACTCTAACTCAAATGCTTTTCTTTTTGGGAAAATGTTCCTTGATACTTATTGCTTTTTTCTTGTATAAGTTTCTTACTTATTCGATAATTGGCGCCGTTTTCTTTAGAAAAGAAACGGTTATTCAATGGAATGACGACTTTTTTTCTTTGATCAGCCTCAATGGAATTTTCTTGTTTTTCCCGACTTTGATTCTATTTTATGTTGAACCGGTTTATACTTTTTGTATTTATTTTTTTATTTTATATCTCATTTTTAATGTTTTTTTTATCTTTTATAAGATATATGCATTATTTTTTCAAGGGAAACAACGTTTTCTTTATTTTATTTTGTACCTTTGCACCCAAGAAATAATACCATTGTATTTGGTGTATCGCGGATTTATTTACTTAATTACACAAAAGGATACAATATGGATGTAAATATAAAAAAAATTCTCGTCTCTCAACCCGAGCCAAAGACTGAAAAGTCTCCCTATTTTGATATTGCGGAAAAATACGGTTTACAAATCGTTTTCCGTCCTTTTATTAAAATTGACCCGGTAAACGCAAAAGATTTCAGAACACAACGAGTCAATGTTTTAGATTACTCTGCCGTTATTTTTACTGCAAAAACGGCGATTGATCATTATTTCCGTTTGAGTGAAGAACTTCGGATACAGATTCCGGAATCAATGAAGTATTTTTGTGTTACGGAAGCAATTGCGGTTTATTTGCAAAAATATATTATTTTCAGAAAACGGAAAATTTTCTATCCTGCATCGGGGAAAATTGAGGATTTAATGATATATATCGGTAAACACAATAAAGAAACCTACCTGATGCCGGTTTCGGATGTACATAAAGAAGACTTAATCAAGCTTTTAGACGATAAAAAAATAAAATACAACAAAGCCGTTATGTACCGGACTGTAAGTAACGATTTTGCTCCTGATGAAGCTTTCGACTACGATATTCTCCTGTTCTTTTCACCGGCAGGAATTGTCTCATTGTTTAAAAACTTTCCGACTTTCGAACAAAACGGCACTTTTATCGGTTCTTTTGGCCCTACTACCGCTAAAGCGATTCGCGACGCCGGATTGCGCTTGGATATTGCAGCGCCGAATCCGGAATCGCCTTCAATGACCGCTGCTTTGGAAAACTTTTTAAAAACAGTAATGAAGCCTGTACTAAAAGGGAAGAAATAAATTCCGTTGGATAATCAATGTACTTTAAAAAAACCGGAGCGAATCTCTTTTCAAAAGGAAATTGATCGTATATTTAAAGAGGGCAATGATTTTATCTCCTACCCTTTACGTGTTGTTTATTTAGAACAAAAGCCTTTTTCGGGAGCGGTGGTTTCCATTTTTATAAACGTTCCTAAAAAAAAAGTCAAACGCGCAGTGAAAAGAAACCGGTTGAAACGATTGATCAAGGAAGCGTACCGGCTGAACAAATGCCCGCTGATTCGGCATTGTCAGGAAAAAGAAAGCGGTTTATTAATCGCTTTCCTCTATATTGGAAATGAAAGATGTCAATGGAAAGAAATGGAAGCAGCCATGCGGAAAGCGCTCGGTATTTTAATAGAAAAAACAACATGAGTATAGTGCAACAAATGAAAAAAGCCGGTGTCTTTCTTGCTCTGATCCCGATTTATTTTTACAAATATTGTATTTCTCCCCACACACCCGCTTCTTGCCGCTTTACGCCTACTTGTTCGGAGTATGCTTTGCAAGCCGTCAAAAAATACGGACCATTTAAAGGAGGATATATAGCGGTCCGGCGCATTTTTCGCTGTCATCCCTGGGGCGGACAAGGATATGATCCGGTACCATGATTGAGAATTAAGAATTAAGAATTAAGAATTGAGAATTATGAAATCACTCGTCACTCGTCACTCGTCACTTGTCACTTGTCACTCGTCACTCGTCACTCATATTAGCTTTCTGCTTTTATTAGTTTCTTTTACAGCTTATTCTCAGGATAAGTTGGATTACCGGTTCGATCTTTTCGGATCGGCAAGTACAGGAGAATATACGCCATTTTGGTTGACGTCGAATACTTACGGAACGGTTCCTCTCCAACCGAACAACGGTTATATCCGGGGAGATTTATCATGGGAGCGATCTTTCAATGAAATAAAAGTAAAGGCGGAAACAGATGTTATTACGGCATCTAAGCATACTTCTTCGTTTTGGATTCAGCAGTTATACGCTGTAGTTTCTTACCGTAATATCCGTTTTTTTGCCGGAGCGAAAGAACGCTACAATTCAATGTTAGACAGGGATTTGAGTATGGGTGATATGACTTATTCTACCAATGCCCGGCCGATACCGGAAATCAATTTCTCTTTTCCCGATTATACAAATATACCTTATACCAATGAATACATGCAATTCAAAAGTGATTTTGCCGTAGGTAAATCATTTGATAACGACTATATCCTTCGTACAAAAAATCAGAACTCACGGTATGCTATTGATATATTATGGCATCATAAATCATTGTTTTTCAAGTGGGAAGATCCGTCCGGACGTTTCCCTTTTCTGGGTATTATCGGTTTAGAACATGCAGCACAATGGGGCGGGTGGACTTCATACCAGGATTTTGGAAATAATCCGAAAACTCTCAAGGATTTTGTCCGGATTGTACTTTGTGAAAGTGGCGATTCCAAAGCAATTGAAGGAGAACAGATCAATGTGTTGGGTAATCATTTGGGTACCTATAACGTAAAAATAGCATATAAACACAAATCGTTTCAAACAGCTTTATATAAACAACATTATTTTGATGATAATTCAGGATTGGAACTTGCCAATTGGCGGGATGGTATTTGGGGAGGAGAACTCACTTTTTTCAATTGTCCGTTTTTACAAAAAGTGGTTCTGGAATATTTGCAAACGACCAATCAAAGCGGGCCCTTCCATTTTCTTCAATATGATCCGGAATTATTTCCCAATGCAAGAGGCGGTGGAAATGATAATTATTATAACCATGGAATTTATTACAGCGGATGGTCATACTTTGGCAGAGGAATAGGAAATGCTTTACTTACCTCGCCGGAATATAATGATGATCAAGCATTCGGTTTTAAAAACAACCGTTTGAAAGCAGTTCATTTAGGATTAGAAGGAGAAATAACGTCCGGATTTTCTTATCGAACGCTTTTTACGGGAATGTATGGTTGGGGCACAATGTCTACCCCTTTTATTAAAAGACAAAATAATTTTTCTTCGTTGATTGAATGTATTTATACGCCGGAAAAACAGGGCGGATGGCAAATCGGATTACAAGTGTCTTTTGATAAGGGCGATCTTTACGGGGATAGTTTCGGTTGTTCATTGAAAATATCCAAAGCAGGAGTGAT
>JGI24702J35022_10002929_pt1 | contig 10326 bp, 10 predicted proteins | sample TergutTh196P4_FD_35022 | JGI IMG/M metagenome (IMG submission 35022)
CATTTTTGACCTGCGCATCTTCCAGGGTAAGTTTAAGTGCTGTGACATCGGGTATGTTGCCCGCAACATTCCTGTAAAACACAGGGATGCCTCCACCCCCTTGGCCCATGGCCACTATATAGACCTGGTTGAGCTGTGGCAAAAACCCATTGGTGTGTGAATGTCCCGGTAAGGCGCGCATGACACCTCCCGATGCCGAGACTGTGCGAGTTCCATCGATGAGATAGTATGGTGCCTCGGGCGTTGTGTCGCGCATGAATGCAGCGCAAGCTGTTCGGTTAGCCCCTACTGCATCCAATAGCCCACTGATAGAAGCCGGCGATAGGGTTAGGCCCGGCACAAGCTCAGACATCCATGACGAGTCGTAGCGCAGACCAATGCGACTGAAAGGACAAGGCGATATAAGCCTGATCATTGCTGTCACCCAGATACGTTTGGCCGTGTCGGAGGAAAAATGCGCTCGCAAAGACTGAATCAGGTCTCCGCAAAGTGATGCCGCGAGGGCCGATGCGCCGTATTCCCTGGAAAATACTAGGATGTCTGCCGGGATATGCTCGCGCTTGGGCACCAGGCCTTCAGGGGCAATCTTGCCAAGGTATTCGCCGCTCACCTTCTTGGCTTTCTTTCGTACAGGATCCCATGCAGATTTGAGTTTGTACATGTAATAGTTTCCGTTTATCTCTTTTATTTCGTGACCTTTCCTCTTGTGCTTTGAGACCCATTCTGGCAGTGCCATGCTTGTCATCTCCTTATATCCCTACTTAGGTATATATTCATAATACTCCATCCTTAGCTTGAATGCAACAGAAAGCCGGCTGATTACACAGATAATCAGCCGGCTGTTATCCCTGGAAAGGATGAGCTATCGGGGTAAATTGTGAAAGTTAGTGATTAACTCCTCATGGCTCTATCATATCATCCATGGTTGCTACGTTAAAGGGTTTTTAGAGGTGATTNNTCTTGACCATATGCACGCGCTCCAGGAAGTCCATCACCCCTGAGAGAGACCATTGGCTGGTAAGCTTCTTTTCCCTAAGGAGAGACAGGAAGCGACAGGCCGCCATCAGGGTGACGTGGCCGATAAACGACCAAGCCTCAAAGCCCACATCATCATGCATACAGCTCGTGTCGTTGTCGCAGGTATTGCGCATGGTGTCAAAGATCTGCTCAATTTCCCACCTTAGCTTGTAGGCCTCGTAGACTTCTTGCGGCGATGCCTGTATAAGCGATGTGCGCACCACGATGGTGCCAAAGGTGTCCTCCTTGGCCCCGGCCTCTTCGGCCACATTGTGCATGGCATCTTTGGCAGGGTCGAACGACTTTTGCGCTCTGGCTGAGGCATTTGCCTTTTCTGTCCGCTCAACGAAGTCAGTCATCTCATCTGAGCGCAGTTTCTCATCTCGGAAGACACAGATGCGGTACCCGTCCCTGGAGGCTGAGTGCGCCCAGATCGTACGGTGGTGGTAGGAGAACACATCCGTGTACTTAATATCGAGAAGATTGACTTCTTTGGTGTTGCGCTTTAAGGGGACGATGTACGAAAGTTGCGCCTCGGCCAGTAGATTGAAGTTCACCTCCGAAGCAAAGCCGGTATCGCCAATGAGCGTGGCATTTTTGACCTGCGCATCTTCCAGGGTAAGTTTAAGTGCTGTGACATCGGGTATGTTGCCCGCAACATTTCGCAATAATTGCACTCTAGCATACCAAGCTAGGCATCAAAAAGCGCAAGACATAGGCGGCGGATTAATAATATAGCTATTGCAAACCAGCCTGCGCCGATCTGAAGTTTGGCTCAGTTATGCAAGAGCTCTATTGGAATACTTAAGGGAGTATCGTACATATGCCCATATCGCTGTCTGGTATGGCGTCAGTGGGTCTCAGATGTTCCGCATCATCAAGTGGGTAGAGGATAGGGAAAAACGCGGCGCTTGCGGTTCCCCCCGATGAACAGCGCAGCAAACTCAGCCGCCAGATCCAATGACGTCTTCTCACTTCCCCGGGAAACTGCTTGTGCCACAAATTCGAGGGGCAATGCACAGTCTTCCTCGGTGCCCTGGCTACCAGAAAGCATGTGCTCCAGTAGCAGCATGTCTATTTCGCGTTCATACAATCGTGACAACAGATCGTATAGTTCAGCGCGTTTCTGTAAAAGATGTTTATTGGCGCTATCCATCTCGAGAACTCCCTGGTGTTTAACGGATAATCCTAACATTCTTGCCTCTATGCCTCCCCAAAATAATTGCCCGTAAATCCCAATGGACGATGAACCGCTTTTCCGGTAAAGGGCTTACCAAATATTTAATATTCAACCGAAGGGATCCTGCCGCTAGGCCCGATTACAGCCAGGGCTCACCACACGGGAGGGGGAGGTTATCTATTTAAGCCCCGCCGGAAGAAAAACAGCGGGCCACCCTGGTTTCCCCCGGCAGGACCCCTTCTTGCGAGAACCCAAACTCCTCTCGTCTGCTGGACTGTTTGTTCACTTCCATCGACTTTAACCATAAGATGTGAAATTTAAGGTTAGCTGGGAACAAAAAAGCATCTCCTAACAGAGATGCCCTGCGCGGTCTTTCCGTTAGGGTCATTATTCGGATTGAAAACTATCGGTTTTGGCTTTTTCCTTCTCCCATTAGCTTGTCGACTATTATCAGAATAAGATTAACATTCATACTTTTATAAGCACCCGGATTTAGATGAGCCCAATCTTGCTACACTTTCAGCGATACCGCCGACTTGTTTAAAGATCTGGCCAGTAAGCATAATCGACCGAGGTTTTGTCATATCGTTGAGAGTATAGCAATAAGACTATCCTATTGTCAATATAAGTTTATTTTATTTTTTCAACACGCTTGCTGGAGCTTAGGACCAGGCGCAGACGGAAGTGATATTCGTGTTACATCAAAATACAACAACATCGAAAATGTGGTATTTATGCAGAGCCCCCCACTGCCATGCTATAATCAACGCTTCTCTAGCTTTTTGGGGGTTAGCAAATTGACCGCTCTCGACTTAAAACAAAGACTGACCGAGTTCTTGGTGGAAGCTGTGGGAAAAGCACAGCAACAAGGAACGCTGCCACGGGTGGCCGTACCAGAGATAACCTTGGAGAGACCGCAGAACCCCACTCATGGTGACTACGCCACCAGTCTGCCGCTGAAGCTCGCCCGCGCCTGCGCCATGAACCCTATGCTCATCGCCCAGACCCTGAGCGATTTTTTGCAAACCGGGAATGAGCTTGCTTCCGTAACCATAGCCCATCCTGGCTTTATCAACTTCACCTGCAGTCCCCAGTGGCTTGCCGCCCAAGTTGATGACATCCTCGTTGCAGGCGAAAACTACGGCGAAATCTCCCTGGGGCAGGGAAAGATGGTCCAAGTCGAATTCGTCAGTGCCAATCCCACCGGCCCCCTGCACGTTGGTCACGGGCGCGGAGCAGTACTCGGCTCAACTCTTGCTACAATACTCGCCGCCGCCGGTTACAATGTGCAAACTGAATACTATATCAACGATGCCGGCAATCAGATGCAGGCCTTTTACCAGTCGCTCTGGGTGCGCTACCAGCAAGAACTGGGGCATGACATAGCCATGCCTGAGGCGGGCTACTTCGGCCGCTACCTTGTGGACCTGGCCAAGGAGATTGTAGCCGAAAGCGATGACCAATATCTTAATGCCCCGGAAGGACCCGCCGAGTTAGGCAAGCTTGGAGTGCAAAAGATGCTGGCTGTCATCGCCGATGACCTAAAAGCCCTCCGCATAAACTTCGACCATTGGTTTAGCGAGCAAAGCCTGTACGACCGCGGGGAGTTTGCGCGGGTGCTTACAATGCTACGTGACCAGGGATACCTGACTGACAGGGAAGGGGCAACTTGGCTCACCTCAACAGCCCTCGGCGAAGATAAGGATAATGTAGTCATCCGCTCTGACGGCACCGCTACCTACTTCGGCACCGACATCGCCTATCATTACAACAAGTTCGTCGTGCGAGGTTTTGAGCGCGTAATTGACATTTGGGGAGCTGACCATCAGGGGCATGTGCCGCGCATGAAGGTCGCTGCCTCAGCCTTGGGCATTGACCCTGCACTCCTCAGTATCATCATCTCACAACTTGTTACCCTCCGCCGCGGGAGCGAGTGCGTACGCGTATCCAAGCGCTCGGGTGACATGATCACCCTGCGCGATGTCATTGACGAAGTCGGCGTAGACGCCTGCCGTTTTTTCTTCCTAGCTCGCTCCGCCGACAGCCAGATGGACTTTGACCTGGAACTGGCCAAAAAAGAGTCATCCGAGAATCCGGTGTATTATGTCCAGTATGCCCATGCTCGCATCGCCAGCATTCTGCGCTTGGCTTGCGAGGAGGGTCTGGATCAAAGTAGCGGCGATGTAACCCTCCTCGCCGAAGAGCCGGAGCTGGCACTCATCCGGCAAATGCTCAGATTACCCGAGGTAATTGAGTTGGCTGCCCGCAACCTGGAGCCGCAGCACCTGCCATACTACGCCCAAGAGCTAGCGACTGCTTTCCATAGCTTTTACAAACAGTGTCGCGTGATCTCGAAAGACGATTTGGCACTTTCCTGCGCCCGGCTCAAACTGGTAGCCGCTACCAAAACTGTGCTTGCCCGCACCCTGCGCCTGATGGGCATAGACGCACCGGAGAAGATGTAGCCCCATCACAAGGCGGGTTGCAACTAGATGATTGACGTGGCTAAGAACAGTTTACTGCCGAAAACGTAGCCCCCTTCGTTGATACGCCCCCGCGACTATCGGAGGACACGGAATTCGCCAGCCATCCCTTTCTGTCTGGCTCAGCCCTCAAGGCAAAGAGAGCGTCATCCCAAACCCGCTTAAGGTCGATCTCCTATCACCAGATGTCCAGGCCGCCATAATGATTTCACTACACCTATTCGACAAGATGCAGCTCTCTGCAACATATTAGATGGGGACATAGCTTGTGAGGCGGGTTGCAATAAGTTGAAAATATGAGGTATTTTATACTGCAATAAGTTGATAAACTATGATTCATAATATTGTAATAAATTTATAGCCTTTGTTACAGCAGAAAAATGAGAGCGGGGTCGTCATGTTGAAAAGAAAAATAATAAATCGCCTAGCTGAATGGAAGGCAGGGCCAAACAAATTGGCGTTGCTTATCAAGGGAGCCCGCCAAGTAGGTAAGACTTTTATAGTACGCGAGTTCGGCAAAGCCAATTATAAAAACTTCATTGAAATCAACTTTGAAAAACAACCCTCAGCAAGAAGAGCATTTGACGGCGACTTGGATGCCAGAACGATCATACTCAACCTGTCCACTATGGGATTAGGTCCGCTTGAACCTGGCCATACTCTTGTTTTCTTTGATGAAATACAAAGCTGCCCACAGGCTCGAACAGCCATAAAGTTCCTTATTGAGGATGGTCGGTTTGATTATGTAGAATCTGGATCGCTACTGGGCATAAATTATCGCGAGGTTTCGTCATATCCGGTAGGCTTCGAAGAACAGCTCGACATGTTTCCGCTGGATTTCGAAGAATTCCTTTGGGCAAAAGGTATCACCACAACCGTTTTGCAAGAGTTATATGAATCGTATATACAGGCGGTACCCGTAGACAAATTTCTGCACGAGCAGATGATGAAAGCCTACAGCGAGTATTTGATTGTTGGGGGGATGCCATCAGCAGTAAAAACTTTTATTGAAAATGACGACTTTTCTCAAACTTTAAAAATGCAACGCAGTATATTGAATAGCTACCGCGATGATATTTCCAAATATGCGGATAAAGAAAAGGTTCTTGCCAAAAAAATGTTTGATGCTATACCAGAGCAACTTAACAAAAAGAATAAGAGATTTATCCTGGCAGACTTAGAAAAAGGTACAACCGCCAAAAAATACGAAAACGCTTCCATGTGGCTGACTGAGGCCGGCATAGCTTATAATTGTTTTAATGTTTCAGCGCTGGAAGCGCCTCTTAGTTTTAATGCAAAACGGAATTTATACAAGCTTTATATGCTTGATACGGGGCTGTTGTGTGCGCAGGGAATGCCGGGAATTCAAAATTTGTTATTGTCGGGGAACATCAATGTTAACGAAGGAGGGATAACCGAGAATGCCGTGGGGGCAGCTCTAGCTAAAAAGAATCTACCGCTTTACTACTACGACAAAAAAAGTCGTTCTGAGCTGGACTTTATATTTGTAGAAAACGGGGGGCTTGCCATAATAGAGGTTAAATCCGGCAAGGATTACAAGCAACATGCCTCGTTAAACCATATCTATGAAGATGCACCTGGCAAGATAAGTCGGCGGATTGTTTTTTGCAAATACAATGTTGAAACGGGCACAAGCGGGGTGGTTTACTATCCGTTATATATGGCGATGTTTTTATAATGCGCCAAGGTGACGGAGACGAAGTCGCCGCCCCATCATCTGCAGGCGTCAGTGGTGCTATCGCATGCCAGTGCAATATACAGCATGCTGCAAGCACCTTATCGCCATAAGCGACCAAGCCATGCAACTACATAATACGGTTTTTTGTGCCTAGTGCAGCAGCCCAGTTTTTAAGCCGCGTCCGAAGACACAAGATATGGGCATAAAATATAGCCAGTATCTCCATGTAATATTGTCGCAGAAGAATCAGGCTTATTCTTAAACTCCTCATTTATTGTATAATGGTTAATTGTATGTTACAGTGCAACGTCTCCCAAATGCTCAAGGGTCCTATCGGCGGCACACGCACGATGGTCGTTGACGACGATATCGCTTTGGATGAAGTGTGTTCCGGTCGTGGCCGGGGCGAAGCCCGTCTCACGCGCACCAATCGTAGCATTCTGGTGCAAGCCGACGTTACCGCCGAGGTACTCTTGGAATGCGCCCGCTGTTTGAATAGCTACACCTGTCCATTGCACATCAGATTTGATGAGGAGTTTTTTCCGACCACAGACGCAAGCTCGGGGCTTTCGCTGCCAGATCCCGAAGAGACGGAGGCATTCACTATTGATGAGCGACTAACGCTTGATATTGCTGAGGCCATACGCCAGTACACCTTAACCGCCATCCCCATGAAACCACTCTGTCGGCCGGACTGCCCCGGCATCAAGGCTTAAGCGCCTAATTTAGAATGGAGTAGAACAAATGCCGCCACTACCAAAGAGAAAAACTGCCAGCGCCCGTCAGGGTGAAAGGCGCCAGCACCTGAAGCTATCCGCTCAGGCTATGATGGCCTGCCCGCAGTGCCAGAGCCCCAAAGCCCCCCATCGGGTATGCCCTACATGTGGTTATTACAACGGCCGCGAGGTCGTCGCCATCGAGGCCAAAGAGAAGAAGAAAAAGCAGGGATCGTAATAGAGCGGAGGTCCCGGTGAACCCTAGCCTGCGAGTTGCCCTGGTATTCCCCGGCCAGGGAGCCCAGTACACGGGCATGGGTCGGGATATCTATGATGCCTTTCCGGCCGCCCGGGCCGTTTTCGACCTGGCCGATAAGGTTTTGGGTTTTGCCATATCACGCCTCTGCTTTGAAGGCCCTGATGACGAGCTTCGCCAAACAGCAGTTGCCCAGCCGGCTATCGTCACTTTCAGCTTGGCGCTGTTGGCGGCTATCAGGCAGAGTTCCTGGCCTATTACGGCTGAGTACACTGCCGGGCATAGTCTAGGCGAATATAGTGCACTGGCTGCGGCGGGAGCTGTCTCGTTCGCGGAAGTCATTTGGCTTGCCCGCCGCCGGGGGGAGCTTATGCAACGAGTGGTGGATAAAAATTCCGGAGCCATGTCAGCTGTATTCGGACTGGATAGATCGTCACTGGAGACCATCTGCCAAGAAACAGGGGTCTTCATTGCCAATTACAACAGCGCCGACCAGACCGTCCTCAGCGGCCACCCATCCAGTGTTCAGGCCGCCAGCGCCCTTGCCAGGGAGAGGGGTGCCCGCCGGGTCGCACCTCTGAGAGTGGGCGGTGCTTTTCATACGCCTATGATGATCTCAGCGGCAAGAAGTCTCGCCACAGCAATCGGCCAGATAAAGTGGGCCGACCCATCCCCGCCTGTTATCGCCAACACCACTGGCATGCCCATATTTAGGATATCTAATGTCAAAAAAGAGCTCGCCCGACAGCTCACCCATCCGGTGAGATGGCAAGAGAGCGTGGAGACTATGATTGCCATGGGGATAAACACATTCGTCGAAATCGGCCCTGGCCAAGTACTCACTGGGCTGATAAGGCACTCCTGCCCCACCACCCGCGCATTAAGCCTCAGTAAAAGCGCCACGCTCAGTAAATATCTGACCAAAGGACTTGCCGCATGAGCCTTGAAGACCGAGTCGCGCTTATCACCGGGGCTGGGCGCGGTATCGGCCGGGCCATAGCCCTGCACTTGGCTAAAGAGGGGGCCATCGTGGCCGTCAACGCCCTTCGTTCGGAGAGCGCCATCCGAACGGCAGAAGAGGTGACTGGTGCTGGCGGTTCGGCCTTGGCGGTGTCTGGTGACGTGAGCTCCCAAGAGGACGTTGCCGCCATGATAGATAAAATCGTCACCGATTACGGAAGGCTTGATATCCTGGTCAACAACGCCGGCATCATCCAAGACCAAATTATGGCGAGCATGAGCGAAGAGCAATGGGAACGGGTCATCGCCGTTAATCTTCGCAGTGTTTTTCTGTGCAGCCGCGCATCGGTGCGATATATGCTAAGAGGCCGATGGGGCCGAATCATCAACTTGTCCAGTGTAGCCAGGCTCATAGGTAATACCGGACAGGCCAACTACGCCGCCGCCAAGGCAGGCATCGTGGGTTTTACTCGCGTCTTCGCCCGAGAGGTGGGAGGGCATGGTATCACGGTAAACGCCCTGGCTCCAGGCTTCATCGAAACTGACATGACGGCAGGACTTTCCGATAAGCGGCGACGGGAAGCCCTAAGCCGCATCCCTTTGGGCTGCTTAGGCACGGCAGACGATGTGGCTGCCGCCTGCGTCTTTCTAGCATCCGAAGCCGCCCGCTACATCACCGGGCAAGTACTCACCGTGGACGGAGGCATGACATGCACCTAGGCGCAGAGGGCAATGATGCCCTTTAACGAAAGGCACCGAGCACGAGGACTCGCCCTCCAGGCCCTGTACGAGATAGACACCACCAACCACGAGCCAGCGGAGGTCGTCAGCCGTCAATTGGAAGTGACCACTCTCTCCCCCGAGAACAGCCGCTTTGCCGCCGAGTTAGTAAGCGGAGTACTGGCACATAAGGCCAGCATCGACGAACATATCCGTCGCTTCGCTCGCGCCTGGCCCATCGAACAAATGGCCACGGTAGACCGTAATATCCTGAGACTTGCAATCTTCGAAGTGTTAGTCGATAATAGGGTGCCCATGAGGGTCGCTATCAATGAAGCCATTGAACTGGCCAAGGATTTCGGCGCCCAAAGTTCTTCCCGCTTCGTGAATGGCGTCCTGAGCTCAGTCAGCAATCTTACAGCAGAAGGCAAGGGAGAATGACTTGGCGACCATCTTTGAACGCATTCGCAAGATTACGATAGGTCAGCTCGTCGACTTAAAAGAGGAGGAGATCACCCCCAGTTCCAGCTTCGTGGAAGACCTAGGGGCAGACTCTCTGGACATGGTGGAGCTTGTAATGGCCCTGGAGGAGGAGTTTACCACCCCTGAGCGCAAAGTGAGCATTCCCGACGAAGACACTGAGAAAATCATCACAGTTCAAAATGCCATGGATTATCTCCGTGATAAGGGCGTAACCGATAACGAATTACCCCGCTCAGCCATGAAAGCCATGCCTCAACCGACCCCTCGGCCAGCCAACCCTAACCGGCCTGAGCCAACTAAGCCCACCCAAGCCAAACCGGGGCTTAATACACGCCCCCAAGCCAGAAACGGTCAAAACCGAGCGGGCGGGAACCGCCCCGGAGGACAGCGCCCACCACAGGGGCAACCACATCAAGGGCAATCAAAACAGCAGCAACAATTTCCAAAGCCGCCCAGCGGCCAGTAGCCATTCTAACTGACCATGCCCAACCCAAAATCGTGGGCTTCTGCGGCAAGCCCTTATTTTTAGCCTCTGCCACCTATCAACCACCTGGGGCGAGACTAATGATATTGAGGCAATGACTGTTCGGTATTAGGTGTGTCAATACCATGGTAGCCATTGACTCCATAACTCCTGATAGCGCTAGGTAGGCTACGTAGCTATATGGTGGCGCAAAGCAAGCGCGCCCTTGACTGTTGCCGCAGGCAAGCATATAATCCGTGGCATCGCACTGCGGCCAGAACTTGACAAATCCATGTTTAGCACAACACAGTCTTTAAGCAAGCAAGCAAGCAAGCAAGCAAGCAAGCAA
>JGI24702J35022_10002930_pt1 | contig 10318 bp, 12 predicted proteins | sample TergutTh196P4_FD_35022 | JGI IMG/M metagenome (IMG submission 35022)
ACGNGTACGTTATTCCTGAGGACGGACAGGTAATTTTCACGGTTTACACGGTAACGGGACAGGCTTTGTACATTGAGAAGAGCGATGCATATTCGGGCAAGAATGATATTGAGTTCAATACCATCAATTTGGCGAGCGGCATCTACTATTATTCGATGGAGTACAAAGGAGAAAAATTAGTGAAACGAATGACGATACGAAAATAAAACGTATTAAATCATATTGAGTATTAAGGTCTCGCTCTGCGAGACCTTTTTTTTGTTATTTTATTTGTGATTCTTTATTGAATTGGCAGTCTAATTCCAAAAAAAGTGTATCTTTGCAAATTGAGTTTATAAAACATACATTTAAGTATAAAATTTGAATTAGTAATGAAATCAGTATCTATTAGCGGTTCTCAGCGGGAGAACGTAGGGAAAAGAGACGCAAAGGAAAAACGCAACGAGGGTTTGATCCCGTGCGTGTTGTATGGTGGAAAAGTCCAGCAGCATTTTTTGGTGGACGTGAAACAGTTCACCAAATTGTTGTACACGCCGGAAACATTTTTTGCGGAGTTGAACATTGACGGCAACCAATACAAAGCCATTGTACAGGAAACGCAATTTCATCCTGTAACAGAGGCGTTGCTGCACGTTGATTTTTTGGAAGTAATTGACGGAAAACCGATTACCATCGAAATACCGATGTTGGTAACGGGAAATTCTCCGGGCGTGATGCGCGGCGGCAAATTGTCCATGCGTGTGCGTAAATTAAAAGTGAATGGATTGTTGGAGCATATCCCCGAAAATATCACGCTCGATATCAGCGGGTTAGACATTTTGGATTCCATCGAAATCAAGGATATTCCTGTCGGCAATATTACGATTGTTGATAATCCGAATACGGTGGTTATAACCGTGCTGTCTTCCCGCAATGTGGAAGATGCACCAGCAGCAGAGTAATATTATATTTTTAATAATTATGTGGTTGACGCCGCAATAAATTGCGGCGTTTTTTCCCTTTTTGACAGATTTATTTGATAGTTTTGCTTCCTAATTGGGCGTAATATTTGGAATTGTATTCCAAATTTCGGCGTAATATTTGGAATTATATTCCAAATTTCGGCGTAATATTTGGAATTAACAAAAAATGTGTATCTTTGCATTTCTGAATTTTAATAATGCTTAATAATGAAAAACAGACAAACAGTATCGTATATGCAGCAGAAAAGCCAATCAAGATTTGGCAGAATATTGGTGCTTACAGGTTCGCGCCAAACGGGAAAAACGACTTTGGTGAAAGAGGCATTTCCTAATTACGAATATATATCTATCGAAGACCCTGTTTTACGCGAGTCCTACCTTAATCTTACCGCACAACAATGGGCTAAATTGTATCCTCAAGCCCTGTTGGACGAGGTGCAAAAAGAGCCGCTTATTATCGAAAGCATTAAAGCGGTTTACGACCAGTTTGAAGAACCGCATTATATTTTGTTGGGTTCGAGTCAGTTGTTGCTGATGGAAAAAGTACGCGAAAGTCTGGCGGGAAGATGTTCTATTGTGGAAATGTATCCGCTTACTTTGCCCGAACTCCAAACCAAAAGTTGGAACGATTCCTTGCCCGATTCTTTATTTCAAAAATTACTCAAAAATGAAGAACAGGAATATTTGCCTTCGTTTTTGTTGGATAAACGCCGAGGCGAAAAGTTGGAAGCCTATCACCATTATTTAAAATACGGCGGATTTCCCGCTATCTGCGAGGCGGATACCGATGAAAATGAAAAATTTGACTGGTTGCAAAATTATGTACGCACCTATTTAGAAAGAGATATACGCGATTTGGCGTCTTTCCGCGATTTGGAACCTTTTATCAAGTTGCAGCAATATTTGGCATTGAATACGGGAAATCTCATCAATGCGTCTTCCATCGCTAAACAACTGGGAATCAATATAAAAACGGTACAGCGCTACATTAAATATTTTGAAATAAGTTATCAGGCGATTGTTTTGCCTGCTTGGTCGAAAAATCAAAATAAACGTTTGGTAAAATCGCCCAAAGTGCATTATATGGATCAGGGAATTGTACAGGCTGTTCTGCATAAAAAGGGCGGAATGACGGGAAATGAGTACGAAAGTGCCTTAATTGCTGAAATATATAAACAGGCAAAAAACGTACAGTCGCTTGCTCAATTTTCATTTTTACGGACTCACGATGGGAAAGAAATAGATTTGTTATTGGAATTTCCCGATTATTATTATGCTTTTGAGATAAAAATGGCAAATAAAGTAAATAAAGTGGACGCCAAACATTTTTTTTATTTGGAAGAAATAATAGACAAGCCGCTCAAAAAAGCCTTTCTCCTCTCGAATGATAATGAAAATCAATACTTTAGCGATAAAATTATTGCTGTTCATGCCGCTATGTTTTTGGGTTAAAAAAATTTTTTTTACAAAAAAATGAAAAAAAAGTTGCATTTTTGCGTTTTGTATTGTTTTTTTTTGTATCTTTGCAAACAGTTTATTTTTTATTCATTAAATTCATTAAATTAAATCATGAAGAACGTATTAAAATTATTAAGTATTTTGTTTTTAGGGAGCGTTATGTTTGCTTCCTGTGGGAAAGACCCAGTAAAAGTTACGGGAGTAGCCTTGGATAAAGATGCGATTACTCTCGAGGTTGGTGGTGAAGTTACTTTAGTCGCGACAGTCTCGCCCAATGATGCGGAAGATAAAGCCGTAAAATGGGAAAGCGACAACTTTACCGTGGCGGCAGTTTCTGATGGGAAAGTATCAGGAGTTTCGGTGGGAGAAGCCACTATCACGGTAAAAACGGCGGATGGCGGTTTTTCAAAAACTTGCAAGGTTACAGTTGTGGAAAAAATTGAAGATCGTTACGGTATAAAAGTAACCGTTGCATTCTATCAAGGAGGCTCCCCCATTTCGAGTACCATGACAATCAATGTCACAGACTTTCCTACTACAGGTTCAGTTCCCGGATTGGCTTGTATAGCGTCTGTAAGCAACCTTTCAGGGAAGACAATTCCGAAAGGCACACCCTACAAGTATGCGTTTAAATCCAATGGTACGCCTTTGGAAATATCAACGCCTATGGGTAACGTAACAGTTGTAGAAGGTACTCTTGAGAAAGAAGTGCTGCCAAATGCCGATATAGTTTCTATCGGGTGGACGGATTTTCCAATCAATCCTGAAAAACTTTATCAGAAACTTGGTGAAAACACGATGTGCTTGGAAGTGCACAAGGTTGGTAAGGAAGACTATGTTTCTCCACAGACAGACTGTCTTAACTACACAATAGCAATTAAAGAAGAGAGTGCAGGCAGTCCTTCGGTTTTCGTTAAAAATGGCAAAGCAAGCGGACTGTTGCAAATGCCGTCTGCAAATGATGTTAAATCAAATGTCGTTGTTAGATAGGATTAATTGAAAAGGATTAAGATTTAAGAAAACTGCCTGTTTCGGGCAGTTTTTTTTATGTGCGGTTTTTAGGAAAGTGTTGTAAAAAACAGTTTTATCTTGACATCTTGCAAATTTTTTCTTTGCATACCGCTAAACGAGCAGTTCATCGGCACTTCGCACAACATTTTTTCAGTAAAATCTGCATTCCGTTTTTGATTTGTTTATGGTCTAAAATTTTCTTTTCTGTATAAATAATAAGCATATCCAATGCGGTTGGTTGTTCCTGCAAAAGATTGTAAAGATGCTGTTTTTCAAGACGATAGGCTTCCCGAATCAGACGTTTTATCCGATTTCGGTCGGCGGCAAGTTTAAACTTTTTCTTGCTGACCGAAACCGCTATCCGCACCAACGATTCTTCCGCTTTTTTCCCGTAAAAAACACATCGAAACGGGTACGAAAAAAAAGATTCGCCGTCGGAGAGCAAAAAATTAAAATCGTTCCGCTTGCAAATCCGCTCCTGTTTGGAAAAACCTTTTTCTTTCATTTTTGGACTACTGTTTATAAACATTATTCACCACATACCTTGCACACAACAACAGAGGCAAAACCTCAGCCGTGCAAAGATACAACAAAACTTCCAATAATTTCATTTTTTGGGAAAATAATTTCCATTCCAAAACGAATTTTTGTAAAAAATTTACACAAAAAATAAAACCGATAACCCAGATAAGATGCTCATTATCAACATAATGATTAATTATTATCAGGGGAAAAGCGATTAAAGTCCAAACGAAATTGGTGTTGGCGGCAAGCGAAATATATTCGGAGAAAAGGCTGTTCATACGAAATATCCAACTCGAAATGCGTTTCAAAAGGTATTTCAGAAAAAAATAAGAAAAAACGACAACAAAAGCAAAAAGCAGGGGTTCAAACGGAAAAACAAAGCCCAAAAAAGACAGTGCCTCCGCCAATGCCAAAGAAAAAGCCGTCCAAGCACAAAGTATGAACAAAAAAAAGAGCAAATCTTTTAAGGAATTGTTCATTTTTGAAAACATATTTTTTGGATTTTTCCTTTGCAACGTTTGTTGAAAGGGGGAAAAAACGGCGGGGATTTGCAATCGTACAACTGCCAAAACCGCTAAATACAAGATGATTACGACAAAAAACCAGTCAAACGGAAGTATTGTCCGATTCAATTCTTCGCAGGGTTCCTGTTGTCGAGCGATAAAAAAAGTCGAGCCGAAAACTTGTATGAAATCAATTATTGAGTTTGCGTTCATTGATTAGGTCTCTAATTTTTGAAGCCGTTTCAAAGTCTTCTATATCAATGGCTTGGCTCAATTTTTTCTCCAATTCTTGAACAGGTTGAGACTCCAGCGGGATTTCCGTTTTTTGCTGCTTTTTTTTCTGTTCCTTATCCGAGATGATTTCAACTTTTTTCCCAATTTTTTCCAAAATAAATTCTTCCGCAAATATCGGTGCTTTGTTCTTGATTGCCAATATGATAGCGTCTGAAGGTCGGGCGTCTATTTCTGTCTGTTCGCCGTTTTTTTCGCATATCATTTTGGTAAAAAAAATCCCTTCTTTGAGGTCGTGGATATACACTTCCCGTATTTGTATATCGAAAGATTGCAGGGTAGCAAAAAATAAATCGTGCGTCAGGGGACGTTTAATCTCTATCTTTTCCAATTCTTTAAGCAACGTAACAGCCTCATTATCAGCGATAATGATGGGAAAAGAAATTTGATTGTCCAACGTCTGCATAACCAGCATACGGGCATAACCATTCTCCAAATTCAAAATGCAATTCACTTTTATTCCGACTTTCGCCATATCTTCTGTCAAATTTATTGTCTTTTCGCAAAGATACACTTTTTAATACAAAACATTTCCTTTGACTCCCTCCAAAACCTTGCTTTCTTCTCTATTGAGCATATCCTATTTCTAATTTTTATACGTCCCTTTGAGAATTGCCGAATAGGTTTTGGTGTCTTTCAACAATTCGGTTGCTTTTTTCATATCTTGGTCAATATTGAGCGATGCCTCAATCCGCCCTTTTTGACTGTAATAGCGGGAGACGATTTCCATGGTCAGCAACTCCGAAATCTCCTTTTTGTATCGGGTCAAATCCTGCAATTTTTCCTCCGCAACCGCATTTTCCAACGAGGAAATTACTTCTGCTATTTTTTCGGAAAATTTATCTGCTTTTACGCTTTCTTTCAGATTTTTCAGTTGCCGCTCCGTAAGCGTTTCGTATTTCAAATCGCCTTTTTTGACAAACTGCAAAAAATCGTTGTAAACGGCGTCAGTAACCGCAAAATCCCTCGCCGATGCGATGGTTTCGTGCGTTAATTTGTACTCATTGGCAAAATTAAAAATCATATTCCGTTCAAACATCGCCAACAAAACGGTACTGTACGAGTCTATTTTTTCCACCACATCGGGTTCTACGCCGCCGTAATCATAGACCGTTCTTCCCCCTTTTGTCTTAAACGCAACTGCAAGAGAATCAGACTTATGCGCCGAATGACCCACGCTGTCTTTATCGGAATAATCCACCTCTTGAATGCAGCGACCCGAAGGCAAATAATACTTTGAAACCGTGATTTTTAAGTTCGTATTGTACGACAACGGTACAACATTTTGAACCAAACCCTTGCCGAAAGTCCGCTGACCCACAACCACAGCCCTGTCCAAATCTTGCAAGGCTCCTGAAACAATCTCCGAAGCCGAAGCACTGGTTCCGTCCACCAATACCACAATGGGAATTTTGGTATCAATGGGTTGGTTCATTGTAGCAAACAGTTGATTTTTATCGGCTTGCTTCCCTTTTGTGCTTACCACCAAACTGCCCCTTTCCACAAACAAACCAACAATATTCACCGCCTCCGACAACAGACCGCCGCCGTTTCCCCTGAGGTCGAAAATAAGGTTTTGCATACCTTCTTCTTTCAGTTTGGTAAACGCACTGTGGACTTCCTGACTTGCGTGGTCGGTAAACTGGTCTAAGCGAATGTAGCCGATATTATCTTTCCACATGCCGAAATAACTGACGCTTGGCAGTTTAATCTCCTGACGGACAATCTCTTTATACTCGATTTTGGTTTTGCCGTAAGGGATAACTCCCAATTTGATTTTCGTTCCGGGCTGTCCCCGCAACATCGTACTGACGTCCGCAACATTTTTTCCTTTGACGTTTTTCCCTTCGATTTCGACAATTTTATCTCCGGGTTGCAGTCCCGCCTTGGCTGCGGGCAAATTTTCGTACGGGTCGGAAATCACGACATACTCCTCATCTTTTTGAATCAGAGAGCCTATTCCGCCGTATTGCCCCGTTGTCATCAACTTAAACTCTTCCAAATCCGACTCGGGATAATACACCGTATAGGGGTCTAATTTGTTCAACAAGGCATCAATTCCCGTTTTGGTCAAATCGGTAACATTAATCTCATCTACGTAACTTTCGTTGAGTTGTTTCATCACATTTGCGTAGATGTCCAAATTTTTCGCTAATTCAAAATCATTGCGGACAAAATTACACGTAAATCCTGTAACGATGGTAATCGCCGCAATAATCAATAGCATTCTGGTACGTTTGCTCATAAAAAATTTATTGTATAAAATTATTTTTTTCGTAAAACGAATGTTTTTGCAGAATATTGTTTTGCGTATGATGAAAAAATATTTCGTAAAAATTGTATCTTTGCAAAAAATTTATTATAATGGAAAATAATAAGACCCTTCGGCAAATTGGAAAAGAAGAGATAGCATATTTTTTTGAATAATCACAATTTTGGAACGCCTTTTTGTGTGTTTAATTTTTGCTGCGTTGTCAATTTTATGAATAATGCAAAGATGTCTCTGCGGGCTTGCACCGATTTACACGATTTTTTTTTACCGCAAAGACGCAAAAAACATCCCCCCTGCCCCCTTCAAAGGGGGAATTTTCATACAGCATCACACAAATCACACAAATCACACTATTTTTTTATCAACTTTTACTAATTGGTTCTTCTGATATTTTCGGAGTATTGCCTTTTTTTTCTCCGCACTGTCTAAAAAATAACAATCCGAAACGGGATAATCTCTTTTTAAATATAATTTAGTTTTAACTCTGCTTTCGTATGTTAAATCATTATCCAAAGGGATTAACAATATTTTCTTTTTTTGCTTTATTTTGGGGGCAATACAATCTTTACACAAATACATATCAAATACCAAAACATAATCATAGTTTGAGACCGCAATATGCAAACTATCCATTTTTATGGTATAAACAAGTAAGGAATCTTTACTCTGCGCCATTGAGTAGCTGAAAGTCATAAAGTTTAAACTGATAATAAATATCGCTTTCATCATCTTTGTGTTTAAAGCCATACCAAATAGTTTTATTATTGTTGATTAAAATTCTTGTTGATGAAACAAAATTATAAGGGAGTCCTGAACCTGTAAAAGGGCTTGCCTTTTTATATAATTCTTTTTTTGCAGAAACAGAATAAAACACAAACATTCTTGCCTGCGAAAAAGAAAGTGGTTGGCGAATAGTATAACCTAATACATCATCATTTAACCAAAAAACTTTTTCAATCTGTTCCAATTCATTAATTTTTTTATTTTCAATAGTTTGTATTATTGTTTTGGGTTTAGTTCTGTTAATTTCAAGAAATGAATCATTAAATACTGCATTAACAACAGAATCTACCGAAACGGTATTTTGAAATAGGGCACAGATAGTATCTATAGGCTCTAATTTATCGTTATAAATGTAAATAAAAGGCAAAGTGGGATGCGCCACCGCTATTTTGTTTTGTTTACTTTCTATGCTAACCATCGTTGAAAAATGTGAAAGCAATATTCCCTTGCCCAAATCTATTTCTTTCTGACATATCACTTTTTTTGTTCGCAAGTTAAAAACCGACAAAGCATAATCATCATACAATTTTTCTTTATTGTAGTAATTATAACTATTTGCTAATAAAATATTTTCAGAATCCAGCAACGAAATTGTCTCAAATTTTCTTCCTTTAATACTTAAAGTTTCTTTTAGCGAGTAATTTCCTTTTTTATTTTTTTCATATACCACTAAAAAACCGTCCGCGTGTAATAATAACAATCTTTTGTCGTCCATCACAGCAGACTTGTACCAAGACCCGTCGCCTTCAAGTCCTTTATTTTTTATTTTTAATCTGTTAACAATGACCGTATCTTTAACGGTAATTAATTCAAAATTCTGTTTTTTATTTTTGGTGGAATAAAGCAGAAAATTGAAATTTTCTTCAGATTGTACGGGGAGAAAATCATATACAACACTTGAAATATTCGTAGGAATACTATCCGAAATCACAAAAACCTGTCCTTTTAAGGGTACAATTAGAGACAAAGAAAAGAAAATAAGTCCGTATTTTTTGAATGATGTACTCATAGTTTGATAATTAGATTTAGTTTAAAAAGGGAGTACGTTTAAACTCCCTTTCGCATTTTTTAATTTACTATTTTAAAAAAGTTGCATAAGCGGTATAATCACTGTTTGTACAAACAATATAATATGTACCGCTTGTTGTTGGCAAAACACTTGCATCAATAGACAGATCATCACCCGAGACATACACATCTGAATTAAAGTAACTGTTACCCGTTACATCCTTAATCTGTACATTCATTATGGCATCTATCGGCATGGAAAAAAGAACAAAAATATGGCTTTGCACGGGGTTAGGAGATACCGTGATAGTCATATCTACAGGGTCGGTTTCGGGGATTTCCCACGTAACTGTTAATCTGTAGCTGTAGATAATCTCCCCCTCTTCATCCTCATCTTCGCTTTTCTCTCCATCGCTCCACGTACAAACGAAACCCTCTACCTCAAATTCCCCCGCTGTTTCACCTAAATCAATATAACTTTGTAATCTTCCAATAATTACTCCATAACTATCTTCGGGTAACGATGAACAAGACGGTGATGGGGGACATGTGTTATTTCCCCTGCCCGAGCAATTAGTCGTAGAGGTAGTACTGTTGTCAGTTACTACTGTTTTTGTACTAACCGACGCATATCCCAATTGCCCCTCATCATCTCCATTTTTGATTATTTTTCCGCCTGATACATTTCTTTCTACTGTACAAGTTCTTGCATAAATTGCAGTACAACAAAAAATAATTCCTACTGCAACAAATATCTTTTTCATATACTAAAAAAAATTAAAATAAATAAAACTCTTCCCTTGTTGCTTTCGCACGCAAGAGAAACCATAAAACTATACGGAACTACCCAATATCAGTCGTATGGCAACTCCCGTTTTTTTTTGCTCCTTTTGGCTCAACCGTCTGCGGCAATAGTCGAGAGCCTCCCAACCCGCAGACTGCAAATAAATTGCTGGTTTTTGTCTGGTTCTATTTAGTGTTCGAACTTTCACTCTACTTTCGCATTTCATTCCTGTCTGTAAGTGTACCCGACATGGACGTAGATTGATGTTTGCCTTGTTCAAAATAATCTTCTGCGATTTCAAAATACAATTTCTTGTCATATAAAAAAATTGTACCCTTAGAATTCCTCAGATGCGACACTTTTCGCATCTATAACCTCTGGTGCTTTGCCTTTTGCTTATTGTCCGCAGGAGGTTATGAGCACGGACAGTTGCCTCTCGAAAATCTAAATGCCAAAACTCACAACGGCTTTGGATTACAGGTTCATGTTTGGTTATTGCTGCAGTGTCGGAACGGCGACAAGGGACATTCACGGCACAAGGCACAACAATAGACCAAAACTCAACGAACAACAACTCAATAATCAATGATTTAACATTTTCCAAAACACACAAAGCAATAGCCCACGCATTTATTTTATGCATCAAACTTCTCCTCTCCGTATGTACCATTTCAATCATGCTACTTCATTTTTTATCGTCGGAACAGTCCGATGCGCAAAG
>JGI24702J35022_10002931_pt1 | contig 10318 bp, 10 predicted proteins | sample TergutTh196P4_FD_35022 | JGI IMG/M metagenome (IMG submission 35022)
CTACGGCTGCGGCTTGTTCCAAAAGCTCGGCCAGCCCCTGTTTTTTCACTGCGGATGTCGGCACTACCGGTATGCCGAGAGTTTCCTGCAAAAGCTGAATGTCTATGCTTACGTGATTGGACTGCACCTCGTCCATCATGTTCAGCGCCAGTACCATCGGTATTTGAAGCTCAATCAATTGCAGGGTAAGATATAAATTTCGCTCAATGTTTGTCGCGTCGACAATATTAATGATTCCGTTGGGATTATGTTTCAGTAAAAAATCCCTGGTTAGGATTTCTTCGCTCGAATAAGGCGACAGCGAGTATATGCCGGGTAAATCGACGATAGACACGTCTTTTCGGTCGATTACCTCGCCGATCTTCTGCTCCACCGTCACGCCGGGGAAATTGCCCACGCGCTGATTTGCGCCCGTCAGTTGATTAAACAGTGTGGACTTTCCGCAGTTTTGATTGCCAACAAGAGCAAAAATCATATCTCTGTTTCTTCCACGGTGATTCTATCAGCGTCTTCAAGCCGCAAAGTCAAAACGTATCCCCGTAGCAGCAATTCTATCGGATCGCCCATAGGAGCGATTTTTTTAACCGTCACCAGAGTGCGCGGCGTAATCCCCATATCCAGGAGCCTATGCCTGAGCGCCTTTTCACCTCCGACAGTCAAAACACGGCCGCTTTTCCCAACTTCCAAATTCCTCAGCGTCATTTCGCGTTCCTTTTTTAACCATCAAATCGTTACAGGTTAGAGATAACTAACTAAATTGTCAACAGGAAATTAAAATTATTTTATTTTCATTATTAATGTTGAGATGTGAGTATGTTTATGGCATAAATTGGTTAGTTTTATATAACCATAACCCTTGATGAAGGAAGTAAAGAATTGAAAACGCAGGAATCAACGGAGAATTACCTAGAAACGATTTTGATGCTTAGCCAAAATGGTGAACCTGTACGCGCTATTGATATTGTCAATGAACTTGACTATACAAAGCCAAGCGTAAGCGTCGCCATGAAACATCTGCGTTCAAGCGGGCATATAGTCGTAGGCGACCACGGTTACATAACGCTTACCGACAGCGGGCGCGAAATCGCCCAACGCATGTATGACCGGCATACACTGATTTCCGACTGGCTGATTTTTTTGGGCGTGGACAGGGAAACAGCCGTCGGCGACGCGTGTAAAATTGAGCACGACATAAGCGAGCGGAGTTTTACGGCGATCCGAAAGCACATTGAGGAATGGAAACAAAACGTATATAAGCACAAATATCCGGGTTAAGGCGCCAGAAGGTCTGTGAAGCGTTTCCGGAACCGGATATTGTCAAGCACTGAATGAACATTCCTCAATTCTTCTTTAAGAATGCCCCGGTATTTTTCAGGTTCAAGCTCAATCGCTTTTGCGAACGCGTCTATTGACTGATCCGATTGATCCTGCTGATCGTTCTTAGCGTAAAGAACACCAAGGTGGAAGTAATTGTACGCCGTTCCTTCGCCGAGCGAAACCAGCTTTTCATGAGCCGCGATCGCTTCCTGGTCATTTTCAAGTCTTTCGGCGACAAGCGCGATATTGCTCCACGCCGTTGCGTATTTTGGGTCCAGCTCTACAGCTTGCCGGAGTTCAGTCATGGCTTCGGCGTTCATTCCATTTTCCGCATAAAGAACGCCAAGATTCAGCCTGACTTCTTTTTGATCGGGACGCAGCGCCAGAGATTTCCCGTAGGAGTCTATAGCTTCTTCGGATTTTCCTGAATCGAAATAAAGATCGCCAAGCAGGCGCCATGAGTCGGCGTTTTTCGCATCCAATTCCACGGCTTTTTTAAGAACTTCTATGGCTGCGGGGATGCGCCCGTCGCTGATAAGGCTGAACCCCAGTTTAGGTAGAAGTAGTTTCGCGTCGCCGTTATTGTTGATAGCCGCCTGATATGCCTCCGCCGCCAGTACATGCTGGTTCAGATATGTTCGCGCGTCGCCGAGGCGCTCAAGCAGTTCGACGTTTTTCGGTTCGACGACGCGAGCTTTGTCAAATTCCTCGGCCGCTTCTGCTGCTTTTCGCTGCCTCGCGTATATCAAACCAAGATTGTAACGCGCGATAAAATTTTCAGGCTCAATGTCGAGAGCATCCTTGTACTCGACGGCGGCTTTTTCGATTTCGTCTTTTTTGTGATAAAGCAGGGCGAGGTCGACGCGCGCTGCGACATCAATCGGGTTGGCTTCAATAACGCGCCGTAATGTAGCTATGGCCGCGTCGTCGCGGTTCGACTGAATCTGCAGATAACTCAAGGCTTTTAACATGCCCATGTCTTCAGGCTTTCGCTGGAGGCCGGTTTCCAGCGCGTTTATCGCCTTTTCAGGCTCGTCTGCTCCGCGGAGCGCCGCGCCAAGCAAATAGTATATATCCGGATCGAAATCCGGCTCGAGACGCAATACGGCTTCAAATGCTTCGGCGGCTTCCTTCATTTTGTTTCGATTTATATAAACCAGTCCGAGGTTGTAATGAGCCTCAAGGAAATCCGGACTGATCTCAATAGCCTTACGAAACATTTCCGTCTGTTCGTCGCTATTCTCCATGTCGGTGTCGATCATGTCTTCGCCTTTGCTAAACCAGGACATCGCTTCATTATAGGTTTCGATTTCCTGAACAACCGACGAGGCGGGCTTTTTTTCCGTTTTCGCGGTCTGCGCCGGAAGATTGGCGCAAACGCAAAAAAAGAGAATCAGTACATATGGTGAAAGCTTCATCAAAGTTACCTTAAAGATGGTTCCCGACGGGAGGTGGTTGTCCTATTCAGCGAATACGTCTTTCATATTTATCAGACAGCCATTCAAAACATACGCGGCTATAATGTCCGTATCTCCGTAAGCGTTGGTCAGATATCCGCCGTCGGTAAGAATATGAACCGTCACGGTTCTTCCGTCTGGATCGACGATCCAGTATTCCCTGACGCCGGCTTGCAGATATTTATTAAACTTCAAAAGCCTGTCGCGTCCGGATGTGGACGGCGAGACTATTTCAATTATCATATCAGGCGCGCCATTGCAGCGTTTGCCGTCAAGCTTTGAACGGTCGCACACAACTAAAATATCGGGCTGCACCACCGTTCCGTCATCATCGCCGGCGGCATTAAGGCATACGTCAAACGGCGCGTAAAAAAGCTCGCAGGGCTTGCCGTCAAGAAAACCATCCAATTGTTTCGTCAATCTTCTGCTTGTTCTTTGGTGTATTTCCGACGCTCCCGCCATCATATGGGCCGCGCCGTCAATCAGTTCGTACCTGGCGTCCGAGTCCCAGTTTGCGTAGTCGGCATATGTATAAAGTCTGTCATTCTGTAACGCGTCCATAAATATCGTTCATCAAATTCAAGATCAGTGGTTGTTGTTACGTCCTCCCGCAGGTTCCGTCTGCCTGTCCGCAGACATGGCAAATATCCGGGCCAGGCAAAGCATGAAAGCGAAGCGTAGCAAGGCATTCCACCAAATTCCTAATTCCTAATTCTTAAAAGTATTTCCCGATGATCGGATCAAGCCTGCGCCGGGTCGCTTCCGGAACTTTCGTTTTGTCCGTTATGATGGCGTATTTGAGCGTTTCGCCGCAACTGCAGCGTCTTTCTTCGTCAAGATCGCGTATTGTATGCTGAATGATCGCCTGCGCGGCGCGACAGTTCTTCTGCAGATTTTCGACAATCATATCTGTACTGACAGTCTCGTGCGATTCATGCCAACAGTCGTAATCCGTAACCAGGGCGATGGTTACGTAACAGATTTCCGCTTCCCGCGCGAGTTTGGCTTCCTGCAGGTTCGTCATCCCAATTACGTCCATGCCGCATTGCCTGTAGAAGTTTGACTCCGCCCTGGTTGAAAACGCCGGCCCCTCCATGCAGACGTAACACCCGCCTTTAATCGGCATTACGCCGGTTTTCCGCGCGGCGGAGTCCACCTGGTTGAGGAGATCCGGGCAGATGGGATCAGCGAAAGAAATATGCGCTACAAGTCCTTCGCCAAAGAATGTCGAAACGCGCCCGCGCGTCCGGTCGAAAAACTGGTCGGGAAGCACTATGTCAAGAGGCGCGATGTCTTCTTTCAACGAACCGACCGCGCTGACGGACAGGATACGTTCAACCCCAAGCGCTTTCATGGCGTAGATGTTGGCTCGGAAATTCAGTTCCGACGGCGACAAGCGATGTCCGCGTCCATGCCTGGGCAGAAACGCCACGAGCTTTCCATCAAGCGTTCCAACGATAAAAGCGTCCGAAGGCTCGCCGAAAGGAGTGGCGACCTCGATTTCCTCACGCCCGGATAAGCCCGGCATGTCGTACAACCCGCTTCCCCCGATAATTCCTATCCCAATTTTTTCCATAGTTACCTATATTATTTGATCGTGTAGCGCGGCGCCTTAAAACTCGATTATTCGTTGATTTGTCTAAGGTTACCGCTCTGGCTCGCTTGGTGTTTCCCCCTCGCGCAGAAGTGTAATCCGCACTTCCGTCGAACGATTATACTATCAAANAGACATTGGTTTTCAATAAAAAATAAAATGTAAAACATTGCTTACGGTACAAGAAAAAAGTATCTTTAATACTTACTGTTAATTAACGTCTTAATGGAAATAATATGAATCTAAGATCCTTGTTCAGTTTTTTTTCAAGCGATTTGGCAATTGATCTAGGCACGGCTAACACTCTTGTGTTTGCCAAGGGACGCGGCATCGTAGTAAACGAACCTTCAATCGTGGCGCTTGATGTGAACACCAAAAAAGTTCTTGCCGTGGGGCGCAAGGCAAAGGAAATGTACGGACGTACTCCGGCGGATATTACAACCGTCAAGCCTATGAAGGACGGAGTCATCGCCGATTTCGACGTCACTGAAGTCATGCTGAAATACTTTATTAAGGCCGCGCATGGCCGCAACCACCTGCTCAGTCCCCGCATCATCATCGGCATTCCGTCTGAAATCACGCAGGTTGAAAAGCGCGCGGTGCAGGAATCGGCTTTGCGAGCAAAGGCGAGCGAGGTCTATCTGGTTGAACAGGCGATTGTTGCGGCAATCGGCGCGGGAATGCCGATTACGGAGGCTTACGGCAACATGGTTGTTGATATCGGAGGCGGAACTACAGACATAGCGGTAATTTCGCTTTCCGGCGTCGTTTACAGCAGTTCCGTACGCGTAGCCGGAAACGAATTTGACGAGGCTATCATTCAATTTATCAAGCGCAAACATAACCTCTTGATCGGCCCGCGTACGGCGGAAGCGATCAAAATCCAACTCGGTTCCGCCGGTCCGCTGGAAAAGCCGATGACTATGGAAATCAAGGGACGCAACCTGATTGAGAGCGTGCCGAGAACCATCACCGTTACCGACGAAGAGATACGCGAGGCGTTAAGCGACCGCATCTCAATTTTGATAAACGCCATCAGAGCTGCACTGGAACGTACGCCCCCGGAACTTTCCGCCGACATCATGGAACGCGGTATTGTATTGACCGGCGGCGGCGCGTTGCTGAAGCGATTTGACAAGCGGCTTTCAGCGGAAACCGGGCTTCCTGTTTTCGTCGCCGAGGATCCGTTGTCATCCGTGGTTATGGGAACAAGTAAAATATTGAGCGATATGAATCTCTTTCGGAGGATCCGCGTTAATTGACGGATGACAGGACTCTTCACGTAAACAGGAAGCTCACCGTATGGGTGTTGGCGCCGCTCCTGATTTTGAACCTGGTACTTCTTTCGATCCAGATAGAAGACTCCTCTGGAACCACTTTACTTAAAACATGGGCATTGCGCATTCAGTCGCCCGTTTTGACCGCCGGCGACATGGTTTTCGGCAGTGTTAAACGAATTTGGCATAATTACATCTGGCTTGTAGGCGCGCGTGAGGAAAACAGACGACTCAAAGAAACCGTGAGCCGCCTGTCGATTTTAAACAGGTCATACGAAGAAGAGCGACAGGAAAACGAGCGTCTCCGTAATCTCCTCGCCATAAGTGAATTAGCAAGCGAAGACACGGGATTTTACACGGTAGGCGCGCGAGTTTCAGCCCGTGCGCCGGAATTTCTTGCCAACATATTGTACATTGACCGCGGTTCAAAGCATGGAGTCAGCGTCAACGCGCCGGTTCTTTCGGGAAATGTAATCGTCGGACGGGTTTTACTTGCAGCCGAGTATTACTCGCAGGTTCAGTTAATTACAAACCCCGATGCGTCCATAGGAGCGATGCTTGACGAAAGCAGGACGCCCGGCGTATTAACCGGCGACGGCGACGCGCTGCTTATAATGAATTACATCAGCAACACGCTGCCGGTTAAAGTCGGAGAGTTGGTTTTAAGTTCCGGGCTTGATGGGATTTTCCCAAAGGGAATAATGTTGGGCACGGTTGTCGTTTCCGAAAGGGGAAACGATATTTTCAGAGAGATAAAGGTCAAGCCTGCGGTTGACCTGATTAGGCTGGAAGAGGTAACAATTCTAATCACGAAACCCATATGAAGTATCTACTCTTAGCCGTTTCATCGTTTCTAGCCGTTGCTTTGCAGATGATTGTGAGCGATATTTTTTTTCTGTTCAACTTTCTGAACATTTCACTGATTCTTGTCGCATGGTGGACCATTTATCACAGCCGCGTCCGTGCTCTTTTCTTCGGTTCGTTTACGGGCATAGTTCTTGATTACGCTCTGGGATGGCCTCTTGGTTACAACGGATTCGGACTGACGCTGGCGGTTTTTATAATCGGACAATCATGGGATCGCTTCAATACCGGCGAACAACCGTTGGTGCGTTTCCTGATTCTGACCGTGTCCTCTTTGGCGAGTTCGCTGAGCATTTTTTTACTTTTCTGGATCACCCAACGCGCAACAAGCCGTATTTTTCTTGGCAGCGCAGTTTTACAGGCGTTGATAACCGCCGGCGTGGGATTGATATTTTTTCTCGTTCTTGAACGCTACAAAAGTACGCATATAGATAAGGCGCATTAGCAATATGGCATTGGAACAAGACGCCACCAGACAGCTTATTCAAAAACGTTTCAATTTGTTCCGAATACCCGTGCTGCTTGTTTTCCTCATATTCGGCGCGCGGCTATGGCAATTGCAGATCATACAGGGATATGAATATACGCAAAGGGCGGAGCGCAACCGCGTCCGGCGGGTTCTTCTTGTAGCGCCGCGCGGCGCGGTTCTTGACCGCAACGGCGCGTTGTTGGTGGAGAACCGCCCAAGCTTCGATATTCTCCTGTACCGGGAAGACATGAAGGACCGCGAGGTCACCACGCGTTTCATAGTCGAAAAACTAGGCGTTCCCCAAGAAAGTATTGACAGACAATTTGCGCGAAACAAAAACACTCCATCATACCGTCCGGTTGTCGTAAAGGAAGACGTCGGTATGGATGATATTTCTGTTGTTGAAACGTACCGACATGAATATCCCGAAATCAGGCTGGGTCGCGAACCCCGGCGGCTTTATCAATACGGGAAACTTGCCGCGCATCTACTCGGATACATGGGTGAAATTTACGATACTGAACTTAAATCGGGAGAGTTTCCCAATGCGGTCGCCGGTTCCATGGTTGGGCGCACCGGCGTGGAAAAAACCTACAACCGGATATTGATGGGTCGGAACGGCGCGAAGCAGGTGTTGGTCAACAGCATCGGTCGCGAGGTCGGCGTTCTTGATGAAATCCCGTCCGTTACCGGCGACGATATCCGACTGTCGCTTGATCTTGATCTACAAATGGTTGCGGAACGGCAGTTGGAGGACCGAGTCGGCGTAGTTATAGCAATGAACCCAAGGAACGGCGAGATATTGGCGATGGCAAACGCGCCGGCCTTCGATCCAAACGCCTTTTCATCACGGATTTCCAGCGCGGAATGGAAAGAACTTAATAGTAATCCGGACAAACCCCTTTTGAACCGGGCAATCCAAAACAGTTACCCTCCAGGCTCCATTTTTAAAATCATTATGGCAAGCGCCGGATTACACTCCGGAGCGCTTGACGACAATCCAGCTTTCTACTGCGCGGGATCGGGAACATATTATGACCGCGTGTTTCGTTGCGCGAGCAGCGCCGGACACGGTTCTCTACGCCTTGAACAGGCTATCGCGGCATCATGCAATATTTTCTTCTATGAACTCGGAAACAGGCTGGGAATCACAAAAATTGCAGAGCACGCGCAAACCCTTGGTTTGGGCTTGCATACAGGAATTGATCTACCTGATGAGAGAAGCGGCGTGATGCCCAGTCCCGAATGGAGCAGGCGAGTGCGCAACACGCAATGGTACCCGGGTGAAACCATTTCCGTGGCGATCGGGCAGGGAGCGGTAAGCACGACGCCGATACAGATGTTGCGCGCGGTCAGCGCCATTGCGACAGGCGGATGGCTGACGACGCCCCACGTGTTCCTCGACACGGAAACCGGCGACGGTCGAAACATCGAATGGCCCGTAACACAACTGCCTTTTAATGATGAACATATCAGCCGTATCAAGGCGGGTATGTGGCAAAGCGTCAACGGCGGCGGTACCGGACGCAACGCCATGGTTCCCGGCATTGATATTTGCGGAAAAACCGGAACCGTGCAGGTAGTGAGCCGGGAAAACCTGCAGCGAATGAAATCCAACGCCGAGAACCATTCGTGGTTCGCCGGTTTTGCCGATCGTGACGATCCGGAAATCGCAGTCGTCGTTTTTGTCGAACACGGCGGATCGGGAGGCGCTATCGCCGCGCCGATCGCCAGGGAAATTTTTAAGGCGTACTATGAGCAAAAATATCCGCAGCGTTATGCGCAGGGAAGGGAATCCGGCGTCTCTCAATATGACGCCGGAGCGGACGCGCCTGCCGGAGGGACGCAGTGATCGGATTGGAAAGACGCTTTATCAATTCTTTCGACTGGTTCTGGCTCCTGTCCCTCCTTACACTGGCCGGAGTTGGAATAATGGCAATCTGGAGCACGACATCCGGCACGGGACTGCATTCCTATTTCGGCAGGCAGATAGTCTTTCTCTGTTGCGCGCTCGTCGTTTTTTTCGTATTGCTGTATTCCGATTATCACCTGTTTTCTGACTATATCGTCGTTATTTATACCGTCATGATGGTTGTTCTTGGAATCACGCTTTTGTTGGGACGCGCCGTCGGCGTAAATAAAAGCTGGCTGAACCTGGGATCGTTTTCCTTTCAACCGTCCGAATTTGCGAAGATAGTTGTAATCATCGCGCTGGCGAAATATTACTCCGGTCTTGACTCCGATTATCTGAACTTCAAGGAACTCGCCATCGGCGCGGTAATAGTCTTTATTCCGATTGCGATGGTATTGCTTCAGGGCGATCTTGGAACCGCTGTGACCTTCGTTCCCGTTTACGCGGCGCTATCGTTTTTAGCGGGTGTACGGCGCAAACACATCGTCGTGTTTATGCTGATCGCAGTAATATCCGTTCCCGTGGTCTGGTCAAGGATGCATGGTTACCAAAAAGAACGTATTGAAACGATTTTTAATCCTTCAAACGACCCTCAGCGCGTGGGTTATCAAACGATTCAGTCGATGATCGCCATCGGATCCGGTCAATTTCTCGGCAAAGGATTCAAGCATGGGACGCAGGGGTATCTTGGATTTCTGCCGGCGCGCCATACGGATTTTGTTTTCTCTGTACTGGCGGAGGAAAAAGGTTTTGTCGGCTGCATATCGGTACTGGCGCTTTTCCTTTTCGTACTTTCCCGGCTTTATCGCACGGTATGCGAGGCGCGTGACAAAATTGGAGCGATGATTGTCTCCGGCGTGGCCGCGTTGATGTTTTGTCATGTAGCCATAAATATCGGCATGGTTTTCGGGGTATTTCCCGTCGTCGGTATTCCGTTGCCGTTTATAAGCGCGGGCGGATCTTCGCTGATTACCTGTTTTGCGGCTATGGGTATTTCTATGAGTGTTCGAATACGAAGGTACGTCAATTAACTTCTAATGTCGTGCGTGATTTTCATGGCGCAGAAGCGGGGGCCGCACATGCTGCAAAATCGCGGCTCTTCCGACGTATCACGCTGCAAAGCCGCGCCGTGGAATTCCCGCGCGGTTTCCGGATCGAACGAAAGGTTGAATTGGTCTTCCCAGCGGAATTCAAAGCGCGCCTTTGAAATGGCGTCGTCGATATTGCGCGCGCCGGGATGTCCTTTGGCTATATCCGCTGCGTGCGCCGCGATCTTGTAAGCTATAACGCCGTCCCTGACGTCTTTTTTATCGGGCAGCCCAAGATGTTCCTTCGGAGTGACGTAACATAGCATCGCCGCGCCGTGCCATCCGATCATCGCGGCGCCGATTGCGCTTGATATATGATCGTAACCGGCGGCCGCGTCCG
>JGI24702J35022_10002933_pt1 | contig 10316 bp, 10 predicted proteins | sample TergutTh196P4_FD_35022 | JGI IMG/M metagenome (IMG submission 35022)
ACACGGAAGTTAAGCCCTCTTACGCCGATGGTACTGCGCCTCTAAGACGCGGGAGAGCAGGTTATCGCCAAGCTTTTTTTTGTTTAAAAATGCGGATTTTAAAACTCTCTATTGTTTTATTTTTAAAAATTGATTATAATTGGAATATATAGGGATGAAAGATATTGCTTTGATAATAAGCTATAGACTCCAACTAGCAATTGTTTTCCTTGAGAGGGTTTGGGAGGGAAAGGAGCATAAAATGAAGCGGTTTTTTGGAACCGTATTGTGTATTTTTATTGCCTCTGGTTTTTGCGCAGGCCAGGAGAACAGGAATAATGAAAATATTCAAATAATTGGCGGGAAGGAATTTAGATTTGGAAGGACCTTAGTAGATGAAAAACTGGAAGGCAAATTTGCTTTTTCGGACAATCTTCCCAAAGGTTCAAAACCAAATGTAAAAAATTTATTTAACCAGGCCTTTCAGGATGAAGTAACCATCATTGGGCGGATTGCCGATAATGATGCACGGGTTCCCAAAGATGTTATTTTAGTTATTTCGCCCAGCGCTGCAAGAAACCTTGGGTTTGTGTATCATACTGGAGCCTCAGGTAATTTTGATTATTATGTACTGGTTGAAGTAATAAAAACAACAGATGATCAGCCGTCCTTGGCGCCTATTACATTAAGAATAGACGAAGAATCAACTGAACCGCCTGCAATGTTTGAAATAGAAGAAATTCCGCAGGAAATTGTTTTTGCAAATGAACCGGTAGTACAGGATCTGCGGCCGGGGAAACCCATAAACATTATTATTCAAAACTATATTTCGGGCAGTTCTAAGGCCTCCCAAAATAATATGCCTATTGGAGAAACTGGCAAGGATGAACCGCCTGATTTTCAGTCTGATGACAGGTATGCCGCATGGCTGGCATTTTATGCGATGGAAATGCTGGAAAGCAAAAAATCGGAGGATTTGCACAATTCCGATGGTTTTTCTGCGGCAGATCAAATAAGCGGAATAAAAGGGCATACCGTTCAGGTGGGAATTTATTCCAGCGAGAATGTTTCGCAAAGAGTATCAAAAATTCTGGAAACAGCGGGTTTTAAGGTGCGGGTTGAAAACATTGAATCAAACGGCATATTATTAAACAAGGTATCAATTGTGGATATTCCGGAAAAAGATTTATATGCAATATGGCAAATTTTAGAATTTATGCATTTAAATTAATTTTTCTGGTTGAATAAAGATTTATATAATGATATATTTAAGTGTCCAAAAATATTGCAAGCGGTGTCTTGTATTTTTTGGAAAAGATCAATAATTGACGGATATATTTTTGGCATTTAAGGGGGATTTATGGCCGATGCTAATCAATTAGTTACTTTTCAGCTTGGCGAAGAGTTATACGGAATTAATATCATGGATGTTAAGGAAATTGTTCGGGTTCAAAACATCAGGGCCATTCCTAATGCTCCAACTTATGTAGAGGGAATCTTCAATCTAAGAAGTGAAATAATTCCCGTTATCAATCTGCATAAGCGTTTTCATTTGAAGAAGCTCATTAATTCTGAAGAAGATGAATTGCTGTCTGGTTTCATTATTATTGATTTAGACGGAATGAAACTTGGAATAATAATCGATAGGATTTCACGGGTTATCACCATCGAAAAAGAAGAAATACAGCCGCCGCCGCAGATGTTGTCCGGAATAGGGGCCGAATATATTCTGGGTGTGGTCCGCCAGGAGCAAGGGTATTTAATTATACTTGACATTAGAGATCTGTTTAATCCGAGAGAGCTGCAAAAAATCGCCGAACTAAGACGGTAATTTATTCCGGATTTACCGCATGAAGATAGAAGCCTATTCGCCAACCATCAGAAGGAAGGAGATGGATGCCGTTCTTACGGCAATGGTAGAGGATCATATCGGTCCTGGAGAGCGATCCCGGTTATTGGTGCAAACTGCAAAAGAACAAATTCGTTTTGATTATGCCCTGTCATTGCGCAGCCCGGCTATTGCGCTGTATCTCGCCCTTAAAGCCCTTAATCTTGAAGCAGGGGACGGGGTGCTGCTTTCGGCATTGTCTCCCCGTTATTATGCCAATGTTTTAGCCGATCTGCAGTTGAAGCCCCTGTTTTGCGATGTTTCTTTTTCCCTTCCCTGCATAAACCGCGAAAGCATTGAAAAAGCGCTTTTGGAAAAACCGCCGGGCATTGAGGCCAGTTGCATATTGCTGCACCATACGCTTGGCTTTATTCCGGAAACTGCTAACATGAGCGGGCTTGGAATCCCGGTTATTGAAGACATTTCGCAGAGTTATTCTGCCGCAGAAAATGAAACTGAAGCAATGCCCGGCAATGAATCAGCTGCAAAGGATGCGCATCAGCCTGGCCGCGGCAATTTTATTATTTTGGGGCTTGAAGAACGCGATGTGCTTACCTCCGGGGGAGGGGCATTACTGTATGCCATGAACCGGAAAGACTCCTCGGCGCTGAGAAATTTTTCCGGCATCCCCAATGAGTACTGCCTGCCGGATATTAACGCATCGCTTGCCGTAGTGCAATTTAAGGAAGCTCCCCGAAACGCATTTAGAAGGTCTGAAATTGCCCAGGCCTATACCCAGGCCTTTGCCCAGGCAAGGCAGAAGGGAAAACATACACTGTTTGCCGGCATTGGCAGCGCAAGTTATAACAATTATGCTTTTCCTTTGGTATTGGAAACCGGAATGAAAGATGTCATATCTTATGCGCGTAAAAAAGACATTATCGTAGAAAATGCCTTTGAACAGAGCATTATCGGATCCGGCATTATGGATGCGGCATTGTGCCCAACAAGTTACTCATTATCCTTGCGTACAGCATTGTTTCCCTTGTATCCTCGGCTTGGTTCACAGGAAGCACAGCGTGTTTCTAAATTAATTATGACCCTTCCTTAAATTTGAGGCGGTAAATGGCTAAGGCTGTAAAAGCGGTTTTGTTTGTCAACCCTTACAAGAAAAACGCATCCTTAATTGCTGATGCAATTCACAGCGAACTGGAGAGCAGGGCTGCCAAAGTTTCGGTATTTAATTCAAACAGCGGTTCAGTGCCCGACGATCATTGGGACATTGCCTTTAGTTTGGGAGGAGACGGCACGGTTCTGAATGCTGCAAGAATGCTGGCCGCATCGAAAACGCCCATTATCCCCATACGCCTGGGCACCCTGGCGTTTCTGGCCGGCGTGGAGAATGATGACTGGCTTATGGTGTATGAACAATGGCTTAATAACACTGCAAGAATTTCCAGGCGCTGCATGCTGGAATTTTCGGTTAAACGCAATGGCCTGGCTGTTTTTCATAATTTTTGTTTAAATGACATAGTGATTTCTTCATTGGGAATTGCTAAATTAATAAGGCTGAAGGTAGAAACAGAACTGGAGGGCAAAGAAATTGCCGGGCTTGGGTATTACCGGTCAGACGGGCTTATTGTTGCCACAGCGACCGGTTCCACCGCGTATTCCCTGGCTGCCGGGGGCCCCATTCTTGACCCGGAAATGGAAGCGCAAATTATCAACCCTATTTGTTCTTTTTCGCTTTCCAGCCGCCCCATGGTGCTTCCGTCCAGACAGATTTTGCATATAGGTATTGAAAATGAGCAGCGCAGCGGGGTATTATTAACAGTAGACGGACAGGAGACATTTGAATTGCATCCGAATGACATTATTACCGTACACCAATCGCCTCATTACGCCCTGCTTTTAACAACCGGGCGGTCGGCATATTATGCGGCGCTCAAAGAAAAATTGGCATGGGGATACGGATGCGGCATTTTGGACAATGGCATAAGTTCCCATGGAGGCGGTAATGCTTGAAGAACTGAGCATTAGAAATTATGCCTTAATCGATACAATTTCTCTGGCTTTCCGCTCAGGATTTAACGTGCTAACCGGGGAAACAGGAGCGGGCAAATCCATTATTGTAGGATCATTAAGCCTGTTAATGGGAGGGAAGGCCGAAGCGGACGTTATTCGATCCGGAAAAGAAGAAGCAAGCGTCAGTGCGGTAATTTCAATTAACAAGGACAACAGCGAGGCGCTGGAATGGCTTAAAAGCCGCGATATTGCCTGCGAAGACGGCGCGGTAATTGTCCGGCGCACCATTAAAACCAGCGGCAGGGGTTCAATATTCATTCAGGATACGCCTGTTACCAGGGGAGACCTTGAAAGTTTTATGGGCTTGCTTTTTGACCTGCACGGCCAGCACAATCACGAATCGCTTTTGCACAAGGAAAACCACCGCCGTTTTCTGGACCGTTTTGCCGGAATTGAAACGGAAGTAATGGAATATAACAAGACATTCTTAAAACTGGTGGAAATGCGAAGGAACCTTGATAATGCATGCAACTCGCAAAAGGACCGTGATGCGAAACTTGAAATTCTGCAATATGCCGTTGATGAAATTAATGCCGCCGCGCTTCGTGCCGGTGAAATGAAGGAACTGGAAAATGAAGCGCAAAGGCTCAGTGATTTTGAAAAATTGGCAGGAAACGTAAACACTGCCGCTAATGCGCTTTTTGATGACGAGGAGTCGGTGTTAAGCCTTTGCCGGCGCACAAAAAATGCAATGGAAAATGCGGCCCAAATTGACGCATCGCTTTCTTCCCTGAATAAACGTTTTGAAGAACTTTTTTTTGAACTGGAAGACATTGCCGGCGATTTCCGCACTTACTCGGCAGCTTTAAGTTATGATCCCAAGCGGCAGGAAACGGTGGATGAACGCCTTGCCCTGTTGTACAAATTGAGGAAAAAATACGGCGGGGGCGCTGCGGGCAGCCCGGAAGAATCAATCCTTGCTTACCGCTCCTCGGCGGAAGCGGAAATTGAAACACTGTCCACAATAGAAGAAAACCGCGGCAAGCTGAAAACTGACATTGCCGCTTTGGAAAAAGAGCTTGTGAGCGCAGCGGCTGCATTGCGGCAGAAACGGACAGCCGCGGCATTACACTTGAGCGAATGCATCACTGCCATTCTTAAGCGGCTGGGAATGCCCAATGCCTGCTTTTCGGCATCGGTAACGCCAAAAATTAAGGGTGAAGGCGGGCAAAGTCCCGTTTGCGGCCCCTGGGGCGCCGAGGATATTGAATTTTTAATTTCTGCCAATACCGGGGAGCCGCTTAAAGACTTGTCCCGCATAGCGTCAGGCGGNGAATTNTCCCGCATAATGCTGGCAATTAAATCGGTTTTTTCTGCGGCAGGCNNCATCAGCAAAAGCGGCAGCGCTGCTGACAGTGTTGAAACCTTGGTTTTTGACGAAATAGACACCGGCATAGGAGGCGAGGTAGCTTTATCCGTTGCGGAATACCTTGCAAAAATCGGAGAATATAAGCAAATATTTTGCGTTACCCATCTTGCAAGCATTGCGGTACGGGCGGGGAATCATTTTAAGGTTGAAAAACATACAGAAGGGGGCAGAACCTTTACCGGCGTGGGACCCCTGAGCCCTGAAGGCAGAAGAAGGGAAATTGCGCGCATGCTTGCAGGCGACAACACTGAAGCGGCACTAAAACATGCCGATAATTTGATTATAAAATATGGAAAGGAAAGCACAGCATGAACAAGAATGATGATAAATTGAAAGATAATTTCCAGGATAAAACCGGGCCTTTCCGGGCGGTTAATGATGAAATACTCAAGGAAGAGAAGCAGGTTCTTGCTCTTATTAGCCAGAACAAAGCAGAATCTGAATACAAACGTTTGGGNTTGGTAGANTCCATGCTTACTATGGTNTCAAATTACATTGTTATGAATAATATTTCGCAATCGGTGTTATTAATGAAAAATGATGAGGCGTTAAACGATGCCAGAAAAGCCATTTATAAAAGCATAATCTATCTTGAGGAAATTGTTACCGGCTCTATTGATGCTCCTTTTGCTGATTATGAAGAGAAACTTTTAAGGATTGAATCTTTTAATCCTGACCAGCGTTATCTTTTAGCGCGAAAAATGGGGCTTGCCATTCAATTGCTGGAAAATGCTTATGGAGACAATTCAAAATGGAAATGGTCTTTTGTGGAAATAGAAGGCCGTTTTGCTGCTGTAACCAAAAATTTAATTAATCTTCGCAATGTGATGCTTGATAGTGAACCCGGCGCAGAATTTTATGAATCAACAGTGTTTCATCTTAGATTGGTAAGGAAATTGCTTATGCAGGCTGCGGACAGGTACCGTGAAATGTATGAGTTGTCAACAAAAAGAATTGACGATTTTAAAAAAGGCATCCTTTTTTTATCGTCATTAAAGCGGTTGAACATTCTTACCGGTGCAGATTATGATGCGGCATCGGTTAAAAAGAAACTTGATATTTGGAACAATAAACTTAATATTGACATGGCAAAGCAGGAAAAAAGCAAGGGTAAAAGTTAAATCAAGAGGCAAAATGAAACTGGATCCTATATTAACAAAAGCAAGCAGGCTTGCCCGCAAAAAAAAATATGAATCTGCAATCCGCACATTGGAACCGGAAGTAATGCGTTTCCGCGGTTCATTCCGTTATTATTATATTTTAGGGGCATCTTGCCTTTATGCAGGGAACTACAGCGGCGCGCTGACCTATTTCCGCAGCGCTTATGACGCAAAAAAAAAACCGGATCCTTTGGCAATTCTTGGCCTGGCAGTTCTGCATCTTCGCCGCAACGAAACAGATAGGGCAATAGATTATTATCTAGAAGCGCTGGAAATTGATCCTAAAAACCGCCTTGCAAAAAAAGCCATGAAAATAATTCGAAAAAATGCAGGGACTGATACTTTTCTATCCTGGCTGGAATCCGGCAGGCTGCATAAGTTATTTCCGTCAATTCCTTTCCCAGGTTTTTCCGCAAAGTCAATTTTTGCATTTATAAGCATTTTGCTCGTTTTGTGCGTAATAACTTTTGGTTTGCTTGTGCAGTTTAATGTTATTGCTTTTAGAAAGTACAGCAAACAGGGAATAGAAGAATTTTTCTTAACAGACATTGAAACAAACGGTTTTGTTGAAGACGGCGGTGATTATAACTATAATTTTGAAAATCTAGCGGATGCGCTTAAATATTATGAAGACGCATTATGGTGTTTTAACGATGATAAAAACGAAATGGCAAAAACAAAACTTAACCGTATACTTTATTCCAACGCGCCGGATACCTTAAAAAACAAAGCTCAAATTTTAAAAGATTTTCTTTTGGAGGAGAAACCCGGTTTCCATAACTTGACGGAAAGAATTTCCTATTCTGAAATAAATGCCGATCCTTTGCTCTATGAAGGCGTTAATGTATTGTGGGAAGGAACGGCAGTAAATGTTATTGCCTCTGATAATAGCACAGAATTTTTTCTTCAAATTGATTATAATCCTTTTTCCGGGGAAGCTGCAACTTGGCAAGGGTGGCTTGTGCAGGTTATTTTCAACGAATATAAAGAGGTATATACGGATCGTCCGGTAGGGGTTCTTGGTAAAATAAAGATAGAAGATCATCATTTCCGCATTGAAGGAATTAATTTAAGACAAGAAGGGCAGCTTAGGAATAACTAAGCCTAATATGAAAGCGGTAGTTCAACGGGTATCCAATGCCTCGGTAACGGTAAATTCAAAACAAACAGGCAGCATAACTTACGGTTTATTGGCATATATCGGCGTAACGCATGATGACAGTGNAGANGATGCTGAATGGCTGGCACAAAAAATCGTTCATTTAAGAATCTTTGATGATTTAGACGGAAAAATGAATNTTTCCCTTGCCGAGATTGTTANCCGTAAGAAANTTACAGAAAACATAGGAGAAAACATAGGAATACTGGCCGTATCTCAGTTTACTTTGCTTGGAGACTGCAGAAAAGGCCGCCGCCCTTCCTGGGTAAATGCGGCTCCTCCTGAAAAAGCCAAAAGACTGTATGAATATTTTATGGAAAAAGTGCGGGAACAAAATATTCTATGCGAGAGCGGGGAATTCCAGGCGCTTATGCGGGTAAGTTACACCAACGAGGGCCCGGTAACCCTGTTGCTGGACAGCAGGGAAAACAGAAATTAACAGAGAATAATGGATTAATGGCAAAGATTGAATTAATAACGGGTAAAGATGATAAAGGGCGTAGATTGGATAGGATCCTCCGCAAGGCCCTGCCAGAACATTCTCTGTCATTAATTCACCGTCTGCTAAGGCAGGGGAAAATACTGGTTAACGGCATGCCGGGCAGGCCTGATATGCGGATTCAGCAAAATGCAATTATTCAGCTTCATATTAAAATACCAAGAAACTTTCCTAAAAAAAATATTGCAAGAAACTGCGGCATTAAAATGCCGTGCATTAAAATGCCAGGCATATTAATGCCTTGCCTTAAAATGCCCAGCATCATCTGGCACTNCAGCGGGGTGATTTTTTTTAACAAGCCCTCCGGTCTTGCAGCCCATGGAAAAAACAGTTTAGACAGCATTGTAAAAACATGGCTGAAAGAAACATTGCCACCCTCACTGTCGTTCAAGCCCGGTCCCTTACACCGTCTGGACAGGTATACCAGCGGTGTTATTGCTTTTTCAGAAAATCTTGACGGTGCAATGGCCTTTACGAACCTGTTAATGGAACAATGCCTTAAAAAGAAATATTTGGCAATTGTCGAAGGGCGGCTTGAAAAAGAACAATTATGGCAGAATGACATTGTCCGAGACAAGGCAATGAGGAAATCCTTTGTTAGTGAAGATTTGTTTGCAGGCCGTCTCTTTGGCACTGATGAAAAAGCTAAAAACGCTATTTCTTCAGTGCGTCCGATTGCGTCTAACGGAACCTATTCTCTGATTGAAGTAACGATTACGACAGGGAGGACTCATCAAATTAGGGTACAAGCTGCCTGCCATGGGCATCCATTGGCGGCGGACATTAAATACGGGGGGCATCCATTTTCGGAAAAAACAAATTTTTATCTTCATTCGTGGAAAATTGAATTTCCTGCTAATCAAAGTCTTTTCCCGCGGGAAATTACTGCACCGCTGCCACAGGCATTTTTAGAAAAAACCAGGCATTTGTTTGGAAGGGAATTTCCTTAAATTTTTAGGGACATTTTTACCGGCATTCTTTCAAAACAAGGGAACAAGGCTAATGTCTGATGGAAAATGATGTTAATCTGGAAACCGATCAAAATTTGAACCAAGTTCAGGTGTAATAATGCTTTTTGTTTTAGATGGTTCGTGGTATAAATTTGACAGATACGTTAGNCGGAGAGGCCGGCGAACTTATTTTACATGTGTTAGCACCGTTTCCTGTGATAGGTGTTCTAATATGCGGTCCCATTCGTATTCGATATACAGCCATTCAAGGGCTTCTTCCCAATCCCTTAGCATGGTGCCGGAATTACGGATTGGCCTGAGTTCTTGGGGAAAAGTGCGTTCGGTGAAAGAAGTATTCCAGCGGATGTCTTCCGCTTTGACAAACTGGTCGTTTTCCTGCTGCCAGCCAGCCGGGCGTTTCTTTTTTGCGGTTAATTCCGGAAACAGTATGGGTTTCCAGTGTTTTTCAAATTCTTTGCGGCTGATTACTGCTGGAGCCTTTTCAATGCTGTTCATCCATTCGGCAAGAGCAATGATTCTTTCGCGGCGGTTGTGCAAATTGGAAAGCGCATCAGTCCCTGTTATACGGGTGTCATAGCGGCGAATGCGTCCGCGGGAAATTTGTATCGGTTCAATGCCATGCGGAATCGATAAAACAGCATTTGTCTCTGTAAACAACAGTGTTCCCTGCCCTGCAAGATCAAGAACGTATTCGTTCCATCCCTGAGCATTGCCGCCTAGATATTCCAGCGACAAAAGATTCAGGCTGCCGTTTTTGTCTGGAGCAGTGCAGCGAATTTTCATTGCAGGAAATTGCTGCAGCGACAAAATAACAAAACGGTCATTTGCTTTATTTCGCGTAACGCGTATTTCCATGCCAGAGGGGTTTTTTTTTGACCAAGGTTCTTTAGAACCCGGTTCTTTAGAACCCGGTTCTTTAGCCGTTCTGTACACGGCAATTTTTTTTTCGGCAAACGCCGATCCGTCCAGTACCTGCCCGGTTTTTTCCACCACGGTTGCACAGCCAATGCATGTAAAATAAAAAACGAAACCTATGATCATAATAATTATATTTCTCATTGCTTTTTCCTTTCATTTTTAATTATATAGATAAATAAAAAAATAAAATAGATGTGAATGAAGGGACTAAGTTCCAGAATCCGAACAAAAAAGTCACAATATTTTTATCCTGCCTGTAATTCCTTGTCTCTAACTTCATTTGGCCGCTCGCTAAGGCATATAAACAATAGCACACGGATTTTCACGGATTAAACGGATTCACACGGA
>JGI24702J35022_10002935_pt1 | contig 10315 bp, 5 predicted proteins | sample TergutTh196P4_FD_35022 | JGI IMG/M metagenome (IMG submission 35022)
GGTTAAGGAACAACTGTTTTTATGCTTTCTTTCTCATCCATTATAATATATATCCCTTTGCCGGCCAATGGGATTTCAGCCTTGTCGCTGTTAGCTATTCCGGTGTATATAAGTTGCCCGTAGAGATTATAGATGCTCCATGGTTTGCCGATTGTCAATCCGCCGACGTGCAACGTTCCGTTTTCTACCCATGCATTCAATGCCTTTGCCTGCACCGGATTTTCCATTCCTGTTATAACTTCGACCGTAAATGCAGGGCTTACTTGAGCTGCGCCTGCGGCATAATAATCATTCGCTGCCGAACGGGCATAAGCATAATACGTACCTTCGGTGAAATTACCCGTGAATACTGTGTCGGATTGCCAAACTAACGCATCCAAGTTTGCGCTACGGTAACCGCCTGCTATGTTAATAGCATATTCTACCGTCTGATTGCCCGGATTGTCGGGAATACTTACGCTATTCAAGGTTATGCATGTCGATGTTGGCGTTCCGCATACTGCCGGCNACGCGCTGACCTNAGCTCCTGTAATCTTGTATACTCTCCAAATTCCCGGCATAGTTTTCGTTACGATATACCCTGGGTTTGTCAGCGTTCCTTCCACTTCGAGCAAATACGAACCGGGTTTTGTAGTGGAAGTAATATAAAAGTTGTTGTATAAACCTGTCAATACATAAACTCTTTCGCCGTTGTCTACTCTTGTAGCTGATAGACCAGGATTACTTGGACGTTGTCCATAGGTTGATTGGCCGCTGTTGGCAGTAACGATAATTTCAATAGGATTATTCACCGTGATGGTAAAGTCTTGCGTGTAATCCGTGCCGACTGCCGTGCCATTGGCGATGGTGGCGGTAATGGTNGCTGTTCCTGCTGCAGTGGCTGTAAAGGNGGCGCCGGAAATGCTCGCTCCGGTTGTTCCTGNGTCGGAGGCGCTGATGCTCCATACGATGGTTTGGTTCGTTGCGTCAGACGGGACAACCGTTCCTGTGAGAGTGAGCGGCGTACCGGCGACGGCGTTGTCGGGTACGCTTGTGATGTCCGTAACCGGGACAAATGTTTCGCTTACTACTTTGGTTACAGCAATCTCAAAAATCGTTACCTTGTCCCAAACACGCACGCCTGTGGTAATAGGGTATAACTCCCCATCAACATATATGTATGTAGTGGTTATATTTTCGCTGGTAAGTACGGTGAAACTGCTGATTNCNGGGTTATCCTGATTAGAAGTTATATCACCGGCATTNACTCCCGTAACTAAATTTGGATTAGCGGCAACGGCTTCCGCGTCCCACCAATCAANTGTGTGCCAATCAACCGTTCCGAGNTCGAAGTCGCCTGCCCAGAAATCTGTGGAGAGTTCGCTGGCAATAGCGTTGTTCAGCAACGTTTCCTGTGTGTCAAGCGCTTCCCTTAATGCTTCTAAAACCGGAGGCGAGAAGACCATACCGGGCGTGTAAATGTAATTGTACACTACATTCACTGCGCCCTCCTCCGTAATCTGAACGACGCAGAGGTCGACACTGCGCGTTGTATTCACTATGCTAGAACCGCTCAAAGCAATAATCTCAAAGTCCTTCGTGTAATCGGTTCCCTGTGCAACACCGTCTGCAATAGTGGCAGTAACGGTTATTTGTCCGTAACCTGTTGCGTTGAGTTTATTACCCTCTGTAATGGTTGCCCCTGTGCTTCCAGCATTTTTAATACTCCAAACAATTTCCTGATTGGTGGCATTAGTCGGTGCAACTGTACCGGTTAGGGTAAGCGGCGTTCCGGGTATTACCAAAGCAGATAAGATACTGATATCTGTTACCGGCACAAAACTCTGTGCCTGTACATTCATTGCCCAAACGAGGGCAAACATTGCCATTAGCACGCTCTTAAATCTGAAAGAGCGACGTTTTTCTGAATTTTTTAAGAAATCTCTCATTTTTATTAAATTTAAATTTATATAACGTTTAATTAATTTGTGTTTCCAACTGACTGTCAAGCGGTCTAACGTCTTCCTGTTTTCCGCCCTTCGTNATCTCTCTTTCACCCAAACCCAAGTTGGGTACGAACACTTTGAACGCTACCGGTTCTGCGTGTCGCTGTCCTTGCATCAAATCTTTCTGTTCCATATTATATGAATTAATGGTTATACATGCCGCAAATGTATATACAAATAATTTATTAAATATCAAAGAAAAGGAGGCTATCCACGAAGTATTATTTCGCGTCCACCAAATAGGCGTAATTATCCACGAAATGAAAATAAACTATTTTTGGCATAGCGCTCAACATAGACTATCTTTGCATCAAAATTTCAGTTTTAAAATGATATGGATATGGCAAAAGCAAGACATATCTGATAAATAAAGTCATGGTTTGACATATCATGACTTTATTTACTGTTTCAACCAAGTTTTTCTTTCAACTGCCGGATGGCATCGCGTGATACTTCTACTAAATAACTTGTTGAGGGCGTAACTAATTGGAGTTTGTTATCGGTGATTTTACGGATGTATTTGCGGTTGACAATCACACTTTTGCCGGTACGCATGAATATATCGGGAGGGAGTTTTTTTTCGATTTCGCCTAACCGCTCGAAGACGTCCTCCTTTGCACCGTTGGCAAAGAACATGCAGGCATAATCGCGGTCGGCTTCTACATATACAATATCTTCGGGACGGAGCAGAAACAAGCCATTGAAGCTTTTAAATCTTAAAAGTTTATCTTCGTTAATGGCATTCATCAGATTTTGTAGTCCGGTGGTCGTTCCTGTGCGTTGGAGATAGCGGGCGATGGCTTTTTCGAGGTTTTCGATGCCGATGGGCTTTACCAAATAGTCGATGGCTGCCAGTTCGAAGGCTTTGAGCAGGTATTCGGGGTAGGTGTAGCCGGTGGTGAAGATGATGTCTGGCGGCGTGAATGACTCACCTTTCAGCCGCATCAGTTCGTCGGCAAGCCATAGTCCGTTTTTACCGGGCATCTGTATATCCAAGAATAGCAGGTCGGGACGTTGCCGCAGGATTTCAATCAGCGCGTCTTCGGCAGTTTCACATTCGGCAACGATTTCCATGTCGGGAAAATGGCGTTCCAATTTGTCTCGCAACATTTGGCGGGGCGAGTATTCGTCTTCGATGATTATAATTCGGGGCATAGCAAATCATAATTTAGTTAATATATTGAAACCCGACCGGCACTTCGACCGTAAACCGTGTGCCGGAGGGCTTTTCGCTGTTGCCTGACAGGTCTTCAATATGCAGGTTGATTTTCTCGCGGTTGAAACGGTTGTATATTTCGATTTGCCGGTTAAGGATGGAAAGTCCCTGTTTGGTGCTATGCAAGTGCGGGTTTTGGGCGGCATACGCACGACCCACGCCGTTGTCTTCGACGCTTACGCATACAATATGAGTGTTTTGCGCTACATTTATGGTTAGCAAACCGCCCGATTTCAGGGGCATAAGACCGTGCTTGACGGCGTTTTCGCAATAGGTGTGGAGTATCATGTTGGGCAATTGTACATTCTTGTCCACTTCCTTGTCAACAATAATTCGGAAGTCGAATTTGTCTAAAAAGCGTATCTTTTCCAAATCGAGATACATCTTTACGTAGGCTAATTCTTCGTCTAACGGGCGGGCGGCCTTGTCCACTTCGCTCAGGGTTTTGAAAGTGAAGTCGGAATAGATGTTTAATATGCGCATGGCTTCTTCCTTAGTGCGATTGGCAATATAATATTCGATAGCCGAAAGCACGTTGGCGTTGAAATGCGGTATGGCTTTCAGGCGGATGCTGCTGATACGCAGTTCGTTGAGTTCCTTCTCTGTACACAATTTTTCCCACAGGACTTTGGTTTTCCGGCGCTGAATATAGAGCGCTATACCTGCGCTTGCAAGCATCAGGGAAGCAATACAGACTACCAGAAACCACGCTGTTTGCCAGAAAGCGGGTTTGATTGAGAAGGCATACGACTGAGTTTCCGAGCACGATTCGTCCGTTCCTGCATCGGCATAAAGTTCAAAGACATAATCGCCGGGCGGGAGGTTGTTGAAGGTTACTTCGCGCAGTTTGGCAGGTTCGCTAAAATCGTTCTGAAAACCTTTAAGGCGGTAGTAGTAACGGATGTTTTCAACCGATGAATATTTCAATCCGATAAATGAAAAACGGAAATTATTGCTATAGTGAGAAAAAGCAGTTTTGTCCATTGTTGCTTTTCCCCAATGGACATTATTGGCAGACGTCTCGAAAGATTGAATATGGAGGATAGGCGGAGAAGTAGCGCGTATCAGTTTTTGAGGGTCAAAACTCACGATACAGTCGGTAGTTGGCATCCATAATAANCCATTATTATCTATATATAAGGCATTTATAACAGGTTCNTATCCTGTCATNCCATTCAAGTGATTGTAATAGAGAAACGATAATTGCTTATGCTCAAAATAATNCAGTAAATCTACCATGTAAAAACCTTTGAGCATGGCTATCAGCAAATGCCGGTCGCCAACAGAGGTTAAGCCGACGATGATATTATCCTTAAAACTGTGAACGGTAACAATCGTATCACCTTTTAACAGATTGAGCCTGTTTTCACTTCCCGTCCAGATATTTCCCTGTTTATCCTTACAAAGCACAAAACTGTTCCGNGTATTTGGTTGTTGAATCAGGCGAACTGTGTCGGTAATAATGGTTAATCCTCTTTCCCCGCAAGTGATTATACGTTTTTTATCGTCCACAACCAGGTTGTAAATAGCAGACTGTTCCAAATTGTCTATCAAGNGATGGGGATGACCGTACCGGTCTGTAAAATAGAGCGCGTCTGCCGAACTTATCAAACAATCATTACCGAAAGGAATCACTTTGTTATAATTGTCATTCAAAGGCACATTGGCAAAGGTGAANTTTTTCTTATCCCATATAACAACACCTTCTTTTCGAGGGAAATAGAGTGTGTTGTTGATACAGGAAGCCTTACCTGAAAAAGATGTCCAACGCCAACTTGTGGGGAAGGGGCATTTCACTTCCCTTAATTTGTCTCCCGAAAGGCTGTACAGTTCATCATTAACGCCTCCCAACCAGTATGTTCCATCGTTGTCCTGCACAACAGTTTGTATGGAATGTCCTGTTATCCGGTGGATTTGAAAGTTAAACTGAAAGAAATTGAATAATCCTCCATTGGTTGCAACCCAAAGATTGTTATCCCTGTCTAATGCCATATCCCAAAGAACAATACTTCCTTCATGGAATAACTCTTCTATCCGGTTCTCTTTCAACCGGTAAATAGACAGGAAATCACGAATAAGAAGCCCGCCGTCTTCTGTTTCGAGCATCTGTTTGTTAAGTATCCTGAATGAGTGAGGGATAAATAATTCCGCTTTGAATAGCTCAATCTTATAAATCCCTTCATTCCCAATGGCAAGCAAACCCAACCGGCTATGTAAACAGAAAGTTTCGATGTATGGTATGTTTTCCATATACGATACCTCCTCCGTTCTCATATTGTACACCATCACTCTATTTCGTTCAGGCATATATAAAAGGTCAGTGCGTTTATCCCAAAATATTCGCGGGTTTTTGATATTATTCGCTACCGGCAAACGCAAATGCTCTTTCAGTGAATCATTTTGGATTTGCATCAAATACTGTCTTTCTCCGTCAGGTGTTTCGTAAACCAAATAACCCGGAGGGAGCAATTCGGAAGTATAGGAGTTTAGGTACAGACTGTCTGTCAGATGTACCTCACGAATAGAGTCATTAGTATCAACCACAAAATAATTAGTTTCGCCGAATGCGCGTATCTGTCCGTTTTCAGCATCTTCTATCCGGAAAACAGATTGCATGGTTTCCGACAAGAAAGGAGTAAATGAATATCCGTCAAAACGCGCAAAACCTTTAGCCGTACCAATCCATAAAAACCCTGACTTATCCTGAAAGACAGTAATGGTTTCCATGTGGTGTAAACCGTCGTGTGTAGTGTATCGCTTATGGCTGTATTCCGATTTCAATAGCGGTTCCTCTGCAACGGCGATATTTCCATAAACAAACGTAAAAAACAGGCATAATAAAAATACCGTTCGTTTTATTGAAATATTTTCTTCTTTCATCGTAATTTCTTTTTTGCGTACAAAGATACATCGTTCGCAATGAAATATTTCATTCGGAAGAGCCATTTTCGACAAAGTGTTATCCGGCTTCCACAAAATGGGTGTTTTTATCCATGAAATGAAATTATAGTATAGTAAACGCCCACACTCGCAATGATTTGCAAACGATTTTTGGAAAACAGGAATTTTACGCCTGTTCCGTTTTGGCAAATCAGAGTTCAGACCGAAAAATCAGGAATTTCTTTTGACGTTATCAACCGTGAAAAATACGGTGATAAAGAAACGGCAAGCGCCGTATTTCAAAGATTACAAGGTAACAGTTTAGAAGTCCAATCCGTTGAACAGAAAGAAATAAACCAAGAGCCGTCCTTGTTGTATGACTTGACTTCTTTGCAGGAGGAGGCAAACAGCAAGCACGGCTTTTCGGCAGATAAAACGCTATCAATAGCGCAAAATTTATATGAGAAAAAACTGATTACTTATCCGCGCACAGGCAGCCGGTATATTTCTGCGGACGTTTTTGATGAAATTCCGGAATTGATTGAAAGTCTGAAAACGCATCCGCGTTTTGGCGGCTATGTTTCCAAAATGGATACCCAAATTCTGAATATACATAGCGTGGACGACAAGAAAGTAACCGACCATCACACGCTACTTATTACCGGAAATTCGCCAAAGGATTTATCCTGCGAAGAAAAAACCGTTTATGAAATGATAGCAGGGAGAATGTTGGAAGCTTTTGATAGGCATAGTTTTTCGCTCTATAATATTTNTTTTCCCGGCNCAACAACCTTTCAACTCTATGNAAGGTATAAAATTAATATTTTCACTTCACTACTTTCACTCTTCCCGCAACAGTCTTTGCTTGCGCTGAAGTATCATACATCGCTTCGCATTGAACGGCTGGTAATATAAACGAACCGATGTATGACGCTTGCAGACGGACTTTAATTACCGTGCGGCTTCCCCGCGANAGATTAAAGTAAGTCAATACCCTGTCGTCGCGAATATCTTGNTAATCATGTGCTTGTCTGTAATCGTCNTCGTCATTGCTACTCGTCATCCGTTCGTTGAAAATTTCCCATCCCGACGGAATGATATAAGTCAAAGCAATGTCGTTGTATTCGTTCAATTGATTGGTATTTATGACTTCGATTTGAGCGANGAAATCGGTNCCCTGNTTNAGTTCCGATACATCTAAAGCTTTACCTGCCAAGTCGGTGTAAGAAATTTTTAACTTTAAATTATTACTTATTTCCGGCAAGGTATCCACAGTAGGACGAAACTTTGACGCCAAATTAACATACAATACTCCTTTACCCTTGTTAGTCAGCGATATAATTCCTTCACCGGATTGCTTGGGTAATTGCAGTTGGTAACCGGCTTTGGCCGATTTGACTTCCGGTTGGTTTTTGCCGTTCAGTTTCCATTCAAATTCAATGGTTCCCGACAATTTTTCCGCCAGACTGCCCATCGCCATTAAAGCAAAAGCCGTTGATTGCGTATCAAAATAATTTTGTTGCGATAATTTTTTCGCAATCTGTTGCGCTTGTTGGAATGCTTGGTCCATTCGTCCCATTACTACCATAGTTTGCAGTATCATGGCTTCGTCGCGTTCGGAAGATCCGTAAGTATAACGCGAATAATAGGATGGAATAGTTGTTGCTATGTTGAAAATCAATTCTTCCGCCGGTTTGATTTTCCCATCAAGGGCATAAGCAGCTGCCAAACACCAGCGGCTTTGAACCGATAAATCCTTAACCTCTTTCAAGCGGTTCATAGCGCCTGCTTCGGGAGCTCCTGCCAATGCCAAACCGTACAGTCGGAATGCTTGTTGGTATTGGTGATCATAATACTCATAATCATATCCCGCCTGTTTTGTTTTTGACGTCCAATTTTGAGCTGCTTTTTTCTGATAATTTTTCCATTTAGTCAGTACGCCTTCGTTAACTTCATAGCCTTTTTCTTTAGCCATAATCAAGAAAATACCGACATAACCGGTAATCCATTCGTAGGGATTGGTTTGTCCTGGCCAGAAAACGAAACCTCCATTGAGAGATTGCCTTCCATAAAGATTTGTAATGGCATTCCGGATATTTTTCTTGATTAAATCGTTTTCTTGGTTATCTATATCTTTCAACTGTGATAGGAACAATAAGGGTAAAGCTTTAGAAGTCAACTGCTCGGAACAATAATGTTCGTAATTATAGAGAAATTCAAAACGCCGGGTAAAATCTATTGAAGGAATCCGGCTGGCTTCGAGTCGCACCCAATCGTCGTCGGTAGTTCCCGTTAGTTGAAAACGAAATTCTTCCGTTTTTCCGGCTTCAACTAATTTCTGATCTGAAATCAAAATAGCCGGATTAGGGTTTCGNACATCTATTTCTATCGTTTCTTTAGAAGTATTTCCACCTCCGGTAGCGGTGATAGTCACTTTTTCAATACCGGTTTTNGCTCCGGTTTTCATTAAGAAATACACCATTTCATCTCCGGGATTTGCAAAGCGTACCGATTGNCTGTTTTTTTCAACNACTTGCAACAAACCTGTAGTTTCCACTTTGACGGACACATCTTTCACCGAATTTTCCATAGCGAAAACATTCACCGGCAGATTGATTTCCTCGTTTGCGCTGACGACTCTCGGCAAGGAAGACAGTATCATCAGGGGCGAACGTACAGGAGTCGTTTTTTCGGTTTTTCCGAAAGCGCCGTCCTGTCCGGCAACAACCATCGTGCGAACCGAACCGACATAAACCGGTAAAGTGATCCGGTGTTTTTTCGTTTCTCCTTTATTTAATGTAAAAGGTCCCAAATATTTGACCACCGGTTTAAACCGGTTGGCTTTCGTATTGGCGGGTTTCAGGCTTTCGTCGCCGCCTATACTGAACATGGCCGCATATCTTCCTCCGAAAGCGCCCATCACGTAATCATACATATCCCAGGTGCGAATACCTAAAGCCTCTCGTGCAAAGAATTCATCCCAAGGATTGGGGGTTTTGAAATTGGTCAAATCCAGCAGACCGTCGTCTACAACAGCCAGCGTGTAAGTCATCGGTCTACCGGTTTTCTCGCTGATTTCTACGGTAAATTCCGTTTCAGGGCGTAACACATCTGGCATAGCGATTTGCGGATTCAACACCGATTCTTTATTTGAAATCATAACCGGCATGATACCGTACATCCGTATCGGCAAATCGTTAACCGTTTGTGCATAAGGTTGCAACAGACTGATATGGATATAGAAATTCGGCGCCATAGCTTCGGTGGCTTTGAATGTATATTTTGTATCGCCTTGTTCAGCCAACGCCACGCGAGTACGGCTCATTACGGTAGAACCGTTTTCTAAAGCGATTAAAGCAGTTCCACCACCTGATGCAGGAATGATTACCGTAACATTCTCGCCTACTTCGTAAGAAGTTTTGTCGGTCGAAAATGTCAGCATTTTGATATTGTCCGGATCGGATTTATTGGAACGTCCCCGCCACTCGGGCCAATCAATGTAAATGGTGGCGCCCGTAGCATGTCCGCTATTATTATTTTTTACATAAACAAAATAACGTCCCCATTCGGGGTATTTAAGCATGAAATTGAAACCGGTTTTACCGTTCACCGTTTTGAGTTTTCCCTGCGCAACCGGTTGATAGGAAACATTATTGACGTAATTGGCAAAAGTCTCGTTTTTTTCCCACCACCAACTCCACTTGATTTTATAGATTTTGTATTCCAAATCATCGCAATTGACAGGTTTTCCGTCGGCGCTTAAAGTTACAACATCAAACCGATGATCTTCATCGGTTTCGATATAATAGCTGTTTTCCTTCAAATTCAAATTCAGTCCGATATAGGAAGAGAAAGGCGAATAAGGTATATTTTGCGAATAGATGCTCGCATCGCCTCCCGGTTCAAAAACTCGACAAACAATATCGGCATTTAACATACCCGGAGCATTTTCAACTTTCGGCGTTTTTAAATCAAATTTTACATCGCCGGTTTCGTTTAATGAACCTTCGAATACGGTTGTTTCGGTTGAAGTAAAATCACTTGCCGGATTGTTGAAAATATATTTTTCGTATCCTTTGAACTGAGTTTGCGCACGGGTCAGTTTCATTTCCACTATAGACTTTAAGTTACGGGCAATGGCTCCCGTTAGCCAGGAAGAATTTAAAGCAACCGGAATTTTTTCTGCAGCAGCTTCAATTCGGTCTCCCGGAATAGATAGGTTGATTTTCAGCCG
>JGI24702J35022_10002936_pt1 | contig 10314 bp, 10 predicted proteins | sample TergutTh196P4_FD_35022 | JGI IMG/M metagenome (IMG submission 35022)
AACAGATCCAGGAAAGAAAAGACGATTACTCCGTCTTTGAGATTGACGGCTCGGTTCACGCCTGCGGCGCGCTGCACGACTGGGGCGGGGGCCAGGGCGAGATCGCCGCGGTCGCGGCCAACCCCCTCAGCGCCGGCATGAATCTCGGCCGCCGCATTGTCGGTTACCTGATAGAAAAAGCCCGCAAAAACCGCCTGAAAAGGGTGTTTGTTTTGACTACCCACACGATGGACTGGTTTGAATCCCTCGGCTTCAGCGAAAGCGACGCGGGTAGCCTGCCCGAGCGGAAAAGGCGGCTTTACGATAACGGCCGCAGGAGCAAGGTTTTCGCCCTTGAACTGTGAACGGCGGCTTGACTTAGCCGCGTTAATCCCGCAATACTGAAATATCACATGAAATGAGGAGGAATGATATGAGCATTATTGAATATGTAGAGGCCCGTGAAATTCTCGATTCCCGGGGCAACCCCACCGTTGAAGTGGACGTGGTTCTGGAAGACGGATCCCTGGGCAGGGCCGCCGTGCCGTCCGGGGCTTCCACCGGCGATTATGAAGCCGTGGAACTGCGGGATAACGACAAGGCCCGTTACCAGGGCAAAGGCGTTTTGAAGGCTGTTGACAATGTGAACAATGTCATCGCCCCCGAACTTCAAGGTCTTGACGCTCTTGAGCAGGTTGATATTGACCGGACCATGATTGAACTGGACGGGACTGAAAACAAGTGTAACCTTGGGGCCAACGCGATCCTCGGTGTGTCCATGGCGACGGCCCGGGCCGCGGCCAACTACCTGGACATACCGCTTTACAAGTACCTGGGGACTTTCCACGCCAGCCTCCTGCCCGTTCCCATGGCGAACATAATCAACGGCGGTAAACATTCCGACAACATGATCGATTTCCAGGAATTCATGGTAATGCCGGTCGGGGCGGAATCGATACGCGAGGCGGTGCGCTGGACTGCCGAAGTGTTCCACTGCCTCAAGAAACTTCTCCACGACGCGGGAAAAAACACGGCGGTAGGGGACGAGGGCGGCTTCGCGCCGGACATCGGCAACGAGGAAGCGCTGGAATATATCATGAAGGCAATTGAAAAAGCCGGCTACAGGCCCGGCGAGCAGATCGCCATCGCCCTGGACGGCGCCTCCTCCGAGCTTTTTGGAGAGGGCGGCAAAAAGGGTTACAAGTTCTGGAAGTCCAACCCGGACAAACTGTTTACCGCCGATGAAATGATCGAGCTGTACACCGGCTGGGTGAACAAATACCCCATCATCTCTCTTGAGGACCCTCTGGATCAGGACGACTGGGACGGTTATGTGAAACTCACCAAAAGCCTCGGCTCAAAGGTGCAGATTGTCGGCGACGACTTCTTTGTCACCAACACCAAACGGCTTGAAAAGGGCATAGCGATGGGCGCCTGTAACTCGATCCTGATCAAGGTAAACCAGATCGGCACCATTACCGAAACCTACGAGGCTGTTGAAATGGCGAAGAAGGCCGGTTACACGGCGGTTGTTTCCCACCGCTCGGGCGAGACAGAAGACACCTTTATTGCCGACCTTGTTGTGGCGCTTGAAACCGGGCAGATTAAAACCGGTTCCATGAGCCGCACCGACCGGATCTGCAAGTACAACCAGCTTATCCGCATTGAGGATCAGCTTGAGGGCATTGCCGAATATGCGGGAAGAAAGGCTTTTTACTCGATAAAGAAATAAATGGGCCGGGGCTTGGGCGCCTGTCCCTATGCCCCGATCCTTTTGCCCATGGCCTGGGCGTGGGCGGCGTTAAGCAGAATCTCGCTCCAGTTTACCATCATCCCCTCTTTCTCCATTGCCTTCATTAGGTTGGCGAGGGTTTTGGCCGAACGGAAGCCCCCCTTTTTTACAAAGGCGGCGCTTTTTTTCCCGCTAAGGCCGCTTCCCACGGAAAGAATTTTCGGAACCGCCTCGGGAATTTTTGCCGAAAAAAGGGAAGCGGTTTGCGTGACTACGGCCACGTACTCGCAGCCGCCGAGGCGCATTCCGTCGTCTGTCCACGCGTCGATGAGTTCCACCTTGTGCCCCATCGCTTCCATTCCTTTGGCCAGCGCCTGTGCATAGTCCGGGGGGGGCCGCCTTTCCGGCGGGGCGCTTACTACCGCTATTCGCATAGAATTACCTCATATATGTTTGTACATTTGATCGATCTCCGGTTCCTTTACCAGCAAAACAGAGCATTTGGCGTTATTCATAATTTCCCGGTGGGCCTGGCCGATGATGTCCTTCGCGCTGCGGTCCCTCTCCCAGCCCCCCAGAATTATCAGGTCCGCTTTGCAACTGTCGGCTGCGTGGAGGATCTCGGTGTAAACGGCGCCCCTGCGGATTTCCTTTTCAATTTTTATGCCCTTTGCGTTGGCGAGCTCCTCTACAAAGGAAAGGTAGCGCTGGCCGTTTACCTCAAGGCTTTTTTCGTATTCGGTGCTTTCTTCCTGGATGAAGATCTTGCTTAAGGTAAGCTGCTTGATTGTCGCCGTGTCTACCACGTACACCACGTTCAGGCGGCAGTGGTAAATTTTGGCCATGACAATGGCGTATTTTGCCGCCATTATCGAAGCTTCCGATCCCGTAACCGCCGTTACTATGTTTGTAAAAAGCGCTTTCATTTTGGTCTGTTACCGGCCATGCCGGCAGATGCGCCGGCAACTCCTTTCTTCTTGAGTAGTTTGCTGGTAAAAAAGGAATCCCGGTCCCTCTCCTCCAGCGATGCCTCGATATACGCCTTTGTCCCCATGGCGTCCGGTATGACCATTTTTTCCAGCGCGTTTACCCTCCGCTGTGTTTTGCGGACCTCCCTCGCCAGCCTCCAGGTTATGGTACGGACCGCCGCCAGTTCGGTACAAATTTTAAGCACCTCAAAGAATTCTAGCACGGTTTCGTCACATTCCGCAAATGAATTCACCGGGGAATATTTCAATTCCGCGTTGGGAAGCCTTACTTCCAGCCCCGGGAGCTTCATTCCGGCGGCCGTGACCTGTTTTTCCCTCAATTCGAAGCGGTAACTGATGTTCTGGGCCAGCTTTTCCGCCCTTTCCCTCCCCACAACCACCAGCATCCGCTTCAGGCAGGGGTAGGCCGTCGCTACGCGGGTATCCAGCTCCCGTTCCAGCATTTTCACCTGTTCCAGCTTCTGCATAAGCTCCATGACAAGGATTTCCCGCTTCTGCTCCAGCAGATCGTGGCCTTCCTCGGCGAACGCCAGCCTTTCTTTGACCCGCAGGAGGTTGCTTTTGGTAGGCGCGGTCTGTTCTCTTGCCATGTATGCAGATTGTATATACCGGAAAAACCCGTTGTCAAGGGCAAAGCCAAATGAAAAATACGGCCAGATGCGCCCCGGCAGACAGGCTGAATATGCCCCGTAATTTTCCGTAAAACCGGCAAGGGGCGCGCAGCGGCGTGGCGAAAACAGGTGGTGGAATCCGCCTGCATGGCCTTTGCCCGGCTTACGGCATTCAACTTAACAAGGTCTTGTTAGCAATCATTTGGTTAATGCCAAGCTTTTCACACCGGGCAGCTTTTTATGTACGCCAATTTCTTAATTTATTAGCTGGTCTATTACGGCGGAGAGCCCCACAATGTTTCCGCCACGCCGCTGCGCGCCCCTTGCCAGCTTTTTCCCGGTTTTAAGGGTCAAGATTGCCGCATAGTTTAAATTTCAGTTTGGAGGGATATGGGTTTTTTTATTTAGACATGGAGAAAACATATATAGAAAATATATTTAAAGAGATTGTTGAGCCTAGATTTGGTTAATGTCTTGTTTTATATAATCTCTCTTAATTGATTTTAATGTTGTTTTATCAAATTATTTTTTTTGTCTTTATTTTATTTTTATTATGGAGAAGTGTTCAAATGAAGTAGTTCAACTTTAAATTTTAACTTAAATGATTTTAAGATGTCATTTCTGTATGACTTTACAGGTGAAGTTTTTACATTATTGGTAAGTTAACTATTTCATTTTTATTTTTAAATTTATCAAATTTTACCCCATATATATGTTCAAGTAATGTACAATAATTATCACTTTCAATAATTTTTTTGTCTTTTACAATTAATATTTTATCGAAAAAACGAAGCAAGCTAATATCATGCAAAACAACAGCAATAGATTTTTTATTTTTAAGTTCTATAAGTTTTTTTAAAATAATAATTTGATAATAAGGGTCTAAATTATTAAAAGGCTCGTCAAGAAGGATATGCTTTGTATCCTGCACAAGACAACGAGCAAATAAAGTCTTTTGCAATTCTCCGCCGCTCAAACAGTCAATAGGTCTTTCTTTAAAATTATAAAGATTCATCTGTTTTAGCATTTTATATGTTAAATCAAAGTCAGTTTTGGTATACCGGTACGGCGCACGCGGACGCCTGCCCATTAATACTGTATCAAAGACAGTATGAGGAAAAGAAATATTTTGTGTCTGGGCAAGATAGGTAACCTGCTTAGCTAAGCCAAATCCTTTAAATGAGGATGTGCCATCTACTAAGATTTCACCAGAATATTTTAAGAATTGCATTATACATTTAAGCAGAGTGCTTTTTCCGGAACCGTTTGGTCCAATAATCGCCGTCAACATATTGTCTTCTATGTTACACGAAACATGATTTAAAATTATTTTGCTGTTTATTTGATAAGAAATATTTTTTATTTCAATCATACTTTACCTTTGCATTGATACTTTTTATCAATGAAAATAATATAATAACTGCGGCTTTTATTCGATTAAACCCAATATTTATTAGTATTTTTTTTGCTTTAACTAAATAAAATTTATCAAGAATAAAAAGATTCTGTAAACAATCACATATTTTAGCGTACTCCTTCTTTAGTTTTATCCCTTGATTAAGATTTTTGTAAAACAATAAGGCTTTACTCAGAACATACAATTTATCCATTAAAAGATCAGGATTGATTTTTTGTGTAGATAATGAATTTTCCCTATAATACCAGAAGTACAATTCTCTTTTATCTGCTTTAATAGATTTTGCATAAAATCCACTCAAATAAGAAAAAGTAATATCTTCACATATTTGTATTTCGTCAAATTTAATAGAATTATTTATTACAATACTTCTTTTAATCAATTTTGCCCAAGAAACAACAAATAAATATTTTAATAAAATGCTTCCCTTCTTTGGATTTATAAAAAAAATATCAATAAATTTATTTAGCCAATTTCCTTTGATGCTGATAATCTTAAAAAAAACAATATCTGCTGCATCATCTTTGTATTCATCTAATACCTCATTTAAACAAGTATTAAAGAAGTCATCTGCATCTGCAAATAAAAGCCATTTTCCTTTTGCAAAATTTAAACCATAATTGCGAGCAAATCCGGCACCGCCATTTTCTTTTTTTAAAAAGAATATTTCAGTATTTTTTCTTTTTTTTCCGGGAAAGTCTGAAAAATCAACCGTTTTCGGATTGCTGTTATCGTCTATAATTATTATTTGCACATCTTCTCTTTCCGGAATAGAATTTAAACATCTTTGAAGCAAGTTGGGGATATTTTTATGAGGAATAATAATAGAATAGTTGTATCTATTCATATTTTGCTTCTAATTGTTTTAACATAATATTATACCAGTATGACATTCTGTTTGAATTAGCTCTTATTCCCAACATTTTTAGAATTATACATAATGCAAAATATTCTATTAAATATAAATCATCATCGCTTATTGAGGCAACTGTTTTATAGCCCAACAATAAATAGCTTAACAATTTTCTGTTTTGATAAAAACCTGTTATATATCCCAAATCATATAAACGACTATTTCCACATACTTTTCCAAAATCAATAAATCCGGCAAATTCTACGTTTTTATGAAAAATATGTTCTAATAGTAAATCACCATATGCCAAAATAGGCCTTTTTACAAAGAGTATATTTCTTGCTTTTTTAATAAGTTTGATAATATGCATTTTTTCATTACTTGAAAATGGATAAACATCTAAAATTTCCAAACTTTTCTCAAAGGAATTAGTAAAATAATCCTCAAAGGTGTTTTCAATTCCATTCAGTTTTTCATTTGATTGCGAATCAAGTATTCCAAATCCATTTATAGTATCAATTTGATTAATTTTTGCCAATTGTACGCCTGCTTCAAATAAAATTATTTTTAAATCATTATCACTTGGATAATTTTCTTCCAAACTTTTGCCGGATAATTTTTCTTGTATCATAAAAGAAAGCCCTGTCTCTTTATTTTTTTCTTCATAAAATAAAATTAACGGTACTTTTATATTATGTTTTAATAAGATACTATGTATTAATATTTCAGCGTTAAAACTTTCATTATTTTTATTAAATCTAGCATAATATATCTTTTTTAAGGTTTTTACCCGATATACAAATGTGCTATCACCATATAAAACACTTCTTACATTGATAATAATATCATTTTTCAGAAAACTTGATTGAAAAATTAATTTAACTAATGTTTCTTTCGGCCTATCAATTTCTTTATCTAAAATTTTACTCATTTTTTGTTCTCCTGTGAATTATCCATATAAAAAAAGGAGCGCCAAAAAATGCCGTAACTGCACCTATTGGGAATCGGACAGGGTAGGTAAAATAGCGAGATAAGAAATCAGCCAGTATAAGTAAGCTTGAAGCAATCAATGCGCTGCCGGAAAGAACATGTTTGGTTTTTTCTCCCAAAAAATATCGTGATATATGCGGAGACACAAGACCGATAAAACCGATAATACCTACAATTGATACAGAAATGGCCGTTTGACCGCATACAACAAGACAAAATAAAAACATGGTTTTCTCTATAGATATACCAAGCGATTGTGCAGTGGTTTTTCCCATACTTAGTATATCTAAATCTCTGCTTGAAAAAAGAAAAATGATGCATCCAACAATGGCGGCAATACCTAAATGTAAAATACTGTTCCAATCGCTTTTTTGCAAATCTCCCATAGCCCAGAATATATTGATATACCTGATCCGGCGTTGCAAAATATTGGGTAATCGCAATTCCGGCATTGCAAAGCGATGAAATAGCCGTACCCATTAATACAAGAGTAAAATCCTGAGAAGTCTGTCGTCTTATATATAAGAAAACCGGAAGCGATGCTATAATTGCACCTAGAAATGCAGAAAAGCGAATGCCTAATGCCGTAAAAATGCCAAAGCCAAATGCGGCAAGAGCCGCTCCAAAACCTGCACCGGCGGATATTCCAATAATATATGGGCTTGCAAGAACATTTCGTGTAATAGTCTGCATCACAGTTCCGCACATTCCCATTATTCCACCGACCAAAAAGGCCGTAGTAACTCTTGGAAGCCGTATATTAAACATGATAAATGCATCTTCTTGACTGTGCAGGAATGCAAAAGGAGTTATAATCACTTCATCCACGCACAGATCAATAAGAAAAAGAGCTGAACAAATAATACCCAGAATAATAATACGCCAACATTTTTTCATCAGCGAATATTCACCCTGTCACGCAATTGTTTATATTCGGCATAATCGACTGATGGATAAAATAATTTAAGATGTGCTTTTATATCTCGCTCCAACATTTGTGCATTGTATTGTTCAGGGTAAAAATTATGAAGTGTTTCAGAAATTGAAACCATAGTATAAAAATAGTCTTTGCCTGAACTTGCTGCAATAAAACTATAAACACGATTATTTCTTATTGCAGGAATATTTGCATACTCTTTTCTTGAAAGAGTATTTTTTAATTCTGTAATTTGATTTGGTGCGTTAAACACGATCCAGACAATGATTACATCTGGTCTGGAGCGTATTAGAAATTCAACATTTACTGTTGCACCACCCCAATAATTTAATGAAGTGATTTCCTTGCCAACATTCCTGCTTCCACATATCTTAACAATAGGATCGTGAGGAAATGTATTAAGCAGCGAAGTATCTGTTGCAACATATACTCTAGGTGGTTGAACATTATTAGAATTTTGAACAGTAGCTTCAGCATGCAAAACAATGCTTTTCATGTAGGCAATGATTTCAGTAGATCGGTTTTCAGAAAAGAGTACTTTTCCCAATAGTTCATATAGCTCGTAGTCCATATCGTTCCGGTTTTGAATACACAGTACGGGAACACCTGTTCTGCCGGATAATCTATCGGCTGCGGCTCTGTCATACTGTGTGATGATGATATCAGGGCGCAAACGCAAGATAGCTTCTTCATTAACCGTTCTGGCATTCCCTAAATTTGTTATGGAAGTGCCTCGTTCAGAAATAGGTATAGGCAATAGATCCATAGCAAGACTTCCCTGATCAAGCCCCACTACCTGTTCAATTTGCTCAAATTGAGCAATAACCCTTGTCGCAATAGGCGCAAGAGAAACAATCCGTTGGGGGCGTACATTAATGGAGACTGTCCTGCCTTCAAAATCTGCTACCGTTTTAGCACCCAAAGGCAAGGATAAAATTGTGAAAAATACACCCCACAAGAATAATCGTCGCATAAGCTTCCTCCGATATTCATGTGTCAACTGTTGAAAACAGTTTTATAGCAGAAATGACGCTATTTAATTTTTTGTCATTTCATACTATGAATGATATAATAATTATTAATAATTCAATTTTAATGTCAACAGGGTGATGAGCATTTTCTATCATGGTGCAGACTTCCGTACACACCTAACTGATGTCGGTGATGGTCAAAGTTTGGTAAAAATGTCTTTTAGCGTTAGTATTGCAGTGGTATCGGACTTAAGTCTGCAGTATCAACCTCGAAGACCCTCGACCTCTTCTCGTCTTGGTCAAAACACATGTGGATAATAGGTATCTGGCTTTTAAGCATACATCCTGGTTTGGTGGTACTTCTACTTTTCAAGCTCAGTCGCTTTTTTACATGCTTTAGCTTTCGGTTGATGGTCGCGGGGCTGACCGTTTCAAGTAACGCCTATATTGTTTCATCAAGATTAGATTCACCGGCAAGAAAACCAATAATTCTCCTGAGTAGAGAGGCTAGAATCTTTCCGCACAGACAGTCAAAAAAATACCAGACAGCTGCTAGGAATCTGACAAAAGCCTTGTGGTATTTTTCTGGTCTTCCTGTTTTTTGGCTCCACAAGTGTTGTACTAGCTTTTTCCAGGTTCTCTGGTGACAAATTTGACCGATTTCTCGTTTATCACCACATACCGTGGTTTCTCCCAATTTATAAACTTGTACGCTAGGTAATCGCAGTTCATTCCAAACGTTTGGGATTATTTGCCAAGTATTTTATTTCTGGTTTTTATTTTTAAACCAATTTATTTGTCACTGTTCGGTTGGAACTATTGTAATTTGGGCTGGATTTTTAGTTTTGAGGTACGCCTCCTTTTGGGTTGGATTAATTATGAGGCAGTACGTACTATTGAAAGAAATCATATAAACATATATAATATGTTTACCAAATCAAACCTAATGGTCACCTGCTTATGTAGATGGCAAAAAAGAGGTAATTATGAAATCAAAGGTAAATCTGCATGTACATACGAAGTATAGCGATGGGAAGAATACAGTTTCTGAAGTTGTATCAATATTAAAGGATGCAGGGATAGAATATTTTTCAATTACCGACCACGATAACATAGAAAGTAGTTTTGAAGTTGCAGAATATGCAAAAAAAAATAAGATGAAATGTTATAATGGTATTGAATTTTCTTGTCGGTTCTTAAATGGAGAAATAGGCTTTGACGATTTAAGCGGTTGCCATATCTTGGGGCTTGGTATAAAGGCTGATGAAATGCTAAAAAAACAAAAAGCATTAAATGTGAACAAGAATTTCAAAATGTATAAATTACATGAATTATTGACAGCTCACAGGTATAATTTAGAGCCATTTGATGAAAATACAACCCGTAGTGATATTATTAATGATTTAGTAAACAAGAAGTATGCTACAGATATAAAAGACTGTAAAACTAAAATTTTGGGTATACAACCATATCTACAGTACGCGAATAATAATATTGACGTACAAACGGCAATCCAAACTATTAAGGAATGTGGCGGGCTTGCAATTTGGGCACATCCGTTTAAAGCTCCAGGCTTTGGGAGAAAAGAAGTACTAAATGCAGAGCAAGTTTCAAAATTACTTGATCTGCTGTACGGTTACGGCTTAGATGGAATTGAGGCATACTATCATCATGGCTCTTCCGACTATATAGTGGAAGGGGAAAGGTCTAAATTTCCTAGATGAAACAGGATAGCCGTCCTAAATCTGTCCCGATTTCTAAACCCGCACGCCATCCGTTTAATCTGCTGTATGCGGTTGTTTTTTGATTCAACCATCCCGTTGGTGGACTTATGC
>JGI24702J35022_10002937_pt1 | contig 10314 bp, 6 predicted proteins | sample TergutTh196P4_FD_35022 | JGI IMG/M metagenome (IMG submission 35022)
AGAAAAAAGATACCATGAAAATATTGCAAAAGAAGCGTAACTGTTGTTATAATAACAAATGTCAATAATCTTGTCGAAAGTAATGTGGAATTCATAGTATTTTTCTAACTATTGGGGGGCTATCAAATGATAAAGTCAATTTGTGCAGCCACGCGCGAGGCCGACGACGCAAGAGCGGCCGTCGCCGAAATCACAGCAGGGCTCGACTTGGAAAACCACCTATTGGCCAACTCCATCGGCATCATATCATGCTTTTCGGACTTCGACGAAACCGGAGTGCTTAAAGAGATTTGCGAAGCCTTGCCGTTTGACTGCATAGGCGCGACAACCTGCCTTGGCGCGGTCGGAACGGAAATCGACCAGATAATTTTCACAATAACAGTATTGACGAGCGACGACTGCAGGTTCGAGGCGGCGATGATCCCCATCGATAATAATGCCAAAGGCGCGGACAGCAAAGCTCTATCAGATTTTCTGCAGAAAAATAAAACGATGCCGGCAATGATGCTCAGCTACTTCCCCATGATGACCGAGGTCAGCGGCGACATGATCATGGCATCGATAGAAAAGGTAACCGGCGGCGTGCCCTTGTTCGGCACTGCGGCCGTCGACCACACAATGGACTATTCAACGGCAAAAACAATATATAATGGCGTGGCATTCCGGGAAGCGGCGATACTCTGCGCCATATACGGAGAGCCGCACGTGACATACGAGGTCGCCGCGCTCAATGAGGACAAAGTCAGGAAACAAAAGGCGATCATTACAGCTTCCAACGGCAACATCCTGATCGAGGTCAATGGGAAGACCGCGCTCGAATACCTGGAGGAAATCGGCCTGACAAAACAGGAACTGGCAACTGGTTTGGGCATTGTCCCCCTTGTCGTCGATCATCAAGACGGCACAAAACCCGTCGCCCGGGCGGTCTTCGGATTGACCGACGAGGGATATGCTTTCTGTGGCGGAGCTATGCCGGAGGGTGCGACTCTGGCGATAGGACGCGTCGATTTTGAGGATGTCCTGTCGACCACGGAAAGCTCATTGAGGCCGCTCGCGGACAAAGACAGCCTTGTGCTGAGCTACTCGTGCATGGCAAGATATCTCTCGTTGGGCGCAGATTATTCAGCCGAAGCGGAGATGATGCGCGAGACGGCCGGAGGCGCGCCATACCACTTTGCTTGCAGCGGCGGCGAGATATGTCCTCTACCGGACGCCGACGGAAAGCTGAGAAACTTCTACCACAACTACACCAATGTATTTTGTAAAATAAATTGAGCTGATAGGCGGATAGTATATTGGATAGCTTTGACCTTTCGGTTGATGACCTGCAAAAAGAAATACGTAGCCTGAGAAGGAAGCTCGCTCTTACAGAACTAAATCTGACGAGAGCGAAGCAGGTCAGCCTTGCGCAAAACAGGGTCGAATCCATCATGAACACGTCGCTCGAAAAAGAAATCCAATATTTCAAGCTAATCTTGGAGAATACTACAAACATCCTGCTGCTGCTTGATATCGACGGCCGATTTTCATACGCGTCCGACAAATTCATACACGACGCGGGGATCGCCAACTTCGGGCTCATAAACGGCAGGCACTATCGCGAAGTTCTGGAGCCGCTTATCCCCGGAAGCGATCTGGAAAAATTCACAGAGGCCCTCAACCGCGCGGTCGACTGCAAATGCACCGTGTCCATAGAGGAAGAGCTGGACTTCATGCTCGTTGGAGAACCACGAGCCTTCTCAATCATTATCACGCCAATGACTAACGAAGACGGCGTCAGCACAGGAATCATGGCGCTGTTCAATGACATAACGGAGATCAATAACGCGTTGGAGGCCGCGAATCTGGCGAGCATTGCCAAAACGACGTTCCTTGCAAATATGAGCCACGAAATCCGCACGCCGATGAACGCGATCATCGGCATGACCAGCATAGGCAAGAATGCATCGGACATCGAGCGTAAAGATTACTGCTTTCTGAAGATAGAGGACGCATCGACCCATCTGCTCGGCATAATAAACGATATTTTGGACATGTCAAAGATTGAAGCGGGAAAGCTGGAGCTCTCTCCGGTCATGTTCAGTTTCGAGAAGCTGCTCCAAAGAGTTGCGAATGTCACAAGCTTTCGGTTTGACGAGAAAAGGATCCGCTTTTCGTCAATCATCGACGAAAGCATCCCAAAAACCTTGTATGGCGACGACCAGCGGATAGCGCAGGTCATAACGAACCTGCTGGGGAACTCGGTCAAGTTCACTCCCGAAGAAGGTACGATCACGCTATCCATGCACTTATTATGCACAGAGGAAAACACATGCGACATTCAAGTTGATGTCACCGATACCGGGATAGGCATCAGCCCAGAGCAGCAGGCAGTGTTATTCCGCTCGTTCCAGCAAGCCGAGAGCAGCACTGCACGGAAATTCGGCGGGACTGGTTTGGGCTTGGCGATTTCAAAGAGCATCGTCGAGATGATGAACGGACGCATCTGGGTCGAATCGGAGCTCGGGAAAGGCTCAACGTTTTCATTTGTTGTCGGTTTACGGGTCGTCGCCGATATTGCCGGGCAAGCTGCTCCCGGCGTTGTTGCCACGCAAGCCGCCCCTGGCGCCGCTGCCGCGCAGATCATCCCCGGCACTGCCGCCGCGCAAGCCGCCCCTGTCGCCGCCGCCGCGCAGATCGCCCCAAGCGTTGCTGCCGCGCAAGCCGCCCCAAGCGTTGCTGCCGCGCAAGCCGCCCCAGGCGTTGCTTCCGCGCAAGCCGCCTCATACGTGTCAGAAACGAGCTTGCCATACTACCAGCCCGCGAACGAGGCCGCCCCCCACGGCATACCATCTGCAAACAAAACCGACTTTGCAGGCAAAAGCATACTACTGGCGGAAGATATTGACATAAACCGGGAAATCGTTGCCACGCTGCTCGAACCGACGAACGTCAAAATTGACTGTGCGGTCAACGGCATAGAAGCATTCGAGATGTATTGCGAGAACCACGAACGCTATGACTTGATATTGATGGACATTCAGATGCCTGAGATGGACGGCTTTGAAGCGACGCGGCGCATCCGAGCGTTGGAAAATCCCACAGCGAAAACCGTGCCGATCATCGCCATGACCGCGAACGTGTTCAGGGAAGACGTGGAAAAATGCATAGACGCGGGCATGGACGGCCATATTGGCAAGCCAATCGATTTTGACGATGTCATACAAACGCTATCAAAATGGCTCTCTCTTTGAATGACAGTTATCTCTGCAGCTTATCGTCCAGAGCGCAGCGAAGGATCTAATCCTTGTCATTCAGCGTGCTTATTGCCTTGTCATCCTGAGTGCTTAATGCCTTGTCATTCAGAGCGCTTAATGCCTTGTCATCCTGAGCGCTTACTGCCTTATCGTCCAGAGCGCAGCGAAGGGTCTTTCGCGTGGCTCACACCCAATAACTCAGCACCCTACTAAAAGCAATCCCTCATATCTTTAGCGCGACGTCCGCTCCCTCATGGACCGCATCCCTAATGCGCCCCGCTTCAAAAGCGTCGCCAATGACATATATTTCCGAAACCTTGCCGTCAAGCTCGCTTTGCAAAGGATTGTAAGGTTGTGACCCAACGGCCAGAACGACCATGTCAAATCCGGAAAGCACGGCCTCCCCAGCAGGAGTCGAACAAACCGCGCCGTCCTGCGTGAATCGTTCAACCTTCGTGCCCGTCAAGACTTTGACCCCACCATCATATAACGCATTCAAGAAAGCGTCCTTCATAACTGCCTTTAACACAAGGTCCTCGCCCACGGTATCCATCATCTCGACGACGGTGACGGACCTCATCTGGGTTAGAAGGAATTCCGCAGTCTCCAGCCCGACGAGCCCCCCGCCGACGACAAGCACATTCGTGCCGGCGACGATTTTGCCCAGCAGCACGTCGACGGCCTGCGCGACGGTAATCCCATCGTTCGGCACATTCAGAGAGATGGGCGTCGCTCCCGTCCCGATGACGACAGCGTCAGGCTCCATCGACAGCACCATCTCCGCCGTCGCCTCAGTATTCAAGCGAATATCCACATTGTGCTTTTTACACATCGTCACATAATATTTGACGGCAAGAGCCAGCCCCTGCTTATTGGGCGGAACGCTCGCGGCGATCGCCTGCCCTCCCGGCTTGCCGTTTTTCTCGAGCAGGACGACGTCATGCCCCCTCGCGGCTGAAACCCATGCGGCCTCCAGCCCTCCAACGCCGCCTCCGACTACAACGACCTTCTTGCTTTTTTCAACAGGCTCGATCTTCATACTCAGCTCGTTGCCCGAAAACGGGTTCAAGCTGCATTTGGCATATGGCACGACCCCCCGCCTGTTTGGCTCGGGAAATTCAACGCAGCTTGTCAAGCAGCCGATGCACGGCGAAATCTCGTCTGTCCTCCCCTCCATGACCTTGCGCGGAAACTCGGGATCTGCCATCGACGCGCGCCCGAGGCCGACGAAGTCCGCCATTCCATCCTCGATCACAGCATCCATCATAGATGGGTCTGTCAACCTTCCGACCGCAACGACCGGAATCTTGACAGATTTTCTTATCTCCTCGGCAGCATAAGTATTGAACCCCATTGGCGTCATGAACGATGCCAATGCCAGGTCCTCGTCGCCAAACGCGGATAGCAGCCCCACCGAGATATTCAACGCATCGGCGCCGGCTTTTTCCAAAAGCTTCACCATGACACGGGTCTCATTGATCTTCATGCTGCCGTCGACCTTTTCATCGCCGCTGATGCGCACGCAGACGGGAAAATCATCGCCGCACTTTTGCTTGATGTTCCGGATGATGCCCGCAGGAAAACGGGACCTGCCGAGGATATCTCCGCCATATTCATCGACGCGTTTATTGACATATGGCGACATGAATTGCGTAATCAAATAGCCGTGCGCCCCATGCAGCTCCACGCCGTCGCATCCGGATTTTTTGATGCGCAAAGCGGCATCGCCAAACCTCTCGATGATGTCCCCTATCTCGTCGGTCGTCAGCTCGTGCACGAGCTCGTCCCGCAGATGCCACGGAGTCGAGGTGGAAGAAACGGACAGCACGCCCAAATCGCCATTCATCGCCCATCTCCCAGCATGGTGCAGCTGGACGAATATTTTGCCCCCCTCCGCGTGAACGGCGTCGGCAAGCCTTTTGAAGCCGGGAATGCAATCATCGGAAATGGCCTTAAACTGGTGGAACCCGATCAGCCCCAGTGGGTCGACGCCCGCCGCCTCAGTGATGACCAGCCCGAAGCCTCCGCGCGCGCGCGCCGCGTAATACGCGACCTGGTCGTCCGTGACGGTGCCCCCCTTTCCACCGCGCATGGACCCCATCGCCGGCATGACGAAACGGTTCCTAATCTCGACGCTGCCGATTTTGCATTTGCTCAAAACATTCTCAAACACTATATATAACCTCCATAATAATCATGAATACAAATCAAAACTCCGCGCTGCCCGCCGTCCTCGGGAATGGGACGACATCGCGAATGTTCGAAACGCCCGTGAGGTACATCAGCAGCCGCTCGAAACCGAGGCCGAACCCCGCGTGCTTCGCGCCGCCATAGCTCCGCAAATCGAGATACCACCAGTATTGCTCCCTCGGCAAGCCAAGCTCCGCCATGCGCGTCTCCAGGACATCGAGCCTCTCCTCGCGCTGGCTGCCGCCGATAATTTCGCCAATGCCCGGGGCGAGCAAGTCCATGGCTGCGACGGTCGCCCCGTCGTCGTTCAGCCGCATGTAAAACGCCTTTATCTCCTTCGGGTAATCGGTCACGAACACCGGCCGCTTGAAATGCTTCTCCGACAAAAACCGCTCGTGTTCCGTCTGCAGGTCGCAGCCCCAGAACACAGGATATACAAACTCCTCGCCGCTGTCTTGCAAAATGTCGATGGCCTGCGTATATGTGACTGCGGCAAAATCCGCATCGGCGACGGCGGAAAGCCGCTCCGCCAATCCTTTGTCGACGAAATTGTTCAGAAACTCAATCTCCTGCGGGCATCGATCCATGACGTTGCGAATGATGTATTTCAACATTTCCTCGGCCAAAGCCATGTCGTCGCCCAAATCCGCGAAAGCGATTTCCGGCTCGATCATCCAAAATTCCGCCGCATGCCTTGGCGTGTTTGAGTTTTCCGCGCGGAATGTCGGCCCGAATGTATAAACATCGCCAAACGCAAGCGCGTACGCCTCCGCGTTGAGCTGCCCGGACACCGTGAGCCCCGCCCTGCTGCCAAAGAAATCCGATGAATAATCAACCGCCCCGCCATCTCCGATAGGCGGAGCCGCGATGTCGAGCGTCGTCACCGCAAACATCTCGCCCGCGCCCTCCGCGTCGCTGCAAGTGATGATGGGCGTATGGACGTATACAAATCCTCTGTCTTGGAAAAAGCAGTGTATGGCGTGCGCCGCGACGGAGCGGATCCTGAACACGGCGGAAAATAGGTTCGTCCGCGGGCGAAGATGCGCGATAGTCCGCAGGTACTCCGTCGAGTGGCGCTTCTTTTGCAGCGGGTACTCAGGCGAAGATGCGCCCTCCACAACGACGGAATCCGCCGATATTTCGAAAGGTTGCTTCGCGCCGTCGGTCAGCTTGAAAGTGCCTGCCACCACAAGCGCTGCGCCGACGTTCTGCTTGATGACCTCGGCGAAATTTTTAAGCTTGCTCTCCTCGAGGACGATTTGGACGTTCCCGAAGCAGCTCCCGTCGTTGAGCTCGATGAATCCGAACGCCTTCATGTCGCGGATGCTCCTCGCCCAGCCGCGCACGGTCACCTCAGCTCCGCCATGTTCCTGCGGATTGGCATATAAATCCCTGACCTTCATATGATAAATCTCTCCTTGCACTCAATTGCTTGGCGGCCCGTACCACCCCAAAGCTTGCAATCCTTGCGCCGGCATCCCGGCGCTACCTGCTTCGTACCGCCGGCATCCCCGTCACCACGTCCTCATGCTCCGCTCTCAAACTCCACCGCACCCCCGGCGGCCAAGCTCCTCTTCACATCGACGACCCGCTGGTTCCGGCTTCCGCGCCATCGCAACGACAACGTGCGCTCCTGCAAAACGAAAGCGCCATCGATAAGGACGTCGACGAGCTGCAAAAGCTCTCCAACATCAGAATCAGACAGCGCGATATCCATAAGCTCCTCAAACGTATGCCCGGAATACGCCCACACGTTCAAGCCATTTTCATGCGCTGCTGCCGCAAGAAGCGCGCACTCGGCGGCCTGCAAGAACGGCTCGCCGCCCGAGAGGGTCAACCCGTCCGTCAGAGGATTCGACAGCATCTCAGCGACGACATCCTCGACAAGCATTGCCGTGCCGCCCTCAATGTCCCATGTGTCAGGGTTGTGGCAGCCCTCGCAATGCATCCTGCAACCTTGCACGAAGACGACGAACCGGAAACCCGGCCCGTCGACTATCGAATCCTGTATCAATCCAGCAATACGCATATAATCAATAACCCCGCACTAACGTGAGGCTCGTGTCTCACTACTAACGTGAGGCTCCGCCCCGCAAACCATCGGAACAGCTCGCTTTCGAGCAAAGAAGCTGGCGCATGCCCGCAAATCAGCGGGTCGTCGCGGACACGGACACGCCTTGCGCCCCGAGCTTCACGCTGCCGCCGGCGTAATCATCGGAATCCTCGCCGCATGCGGGCGGCACGGATGCCCCGCCGCCTCCAAACTCGTGCTTCACGCGGTCCGCCTCCTCCGCGCGCTTGCCGTTGTTCCAATGGTCGAGCGTCCCAACAAGATACCCCGTGATGCGCCTGATGCGCTCGAAACCGACCTCGCCCTCGTCCTCGCGGCGTCCGCATTTCGGACACTCGTCGCCAATGACGCCGGTATACCCGCAAAGAGGATCGCGGTCGACGGGATGGTTCACGGAACCGAACCCGCAGCCGGACTGCTGCATGAAACGGATGATTTTCTCAAAAGCCTCGAGATTGTCGAGCGGGTCCCCATCCATCTCAACATAGCTTATGTGCCCCGCATTCGTCAGCGCGTGGTATGGCGCCTCGAGCCGTATCTTGTCGAAAGCGTTGATTTTGAAGTAGACCGGAATGTGGAAGCTATTCGTATAATAATCCCTGTCCGTGATGCCCTTAAGCACGCCGAATTTGGCCTTATCCAGCTTGACGAACCTCCCGGAAAGCCCCTCCGCGGGCGTGGCGATCAACGTGAAGTTCAAGCCGCGCTCCTGCGACTCCCTGTCGCACCTCGCGCGTAAATAGCTGACGATCTCGAGACCAAGATTCTGCGCGCGCTCGCTCTCCCCATGATGCTCGTTGATGAGCGCTTTAAGCGCCTCCGCAAGACCGATGAAACCGATGGAAAGCGTGCCGTGCTTGAGCACCTCGCGAACCTCGTCAAACGGCCCCAACTTTTCCGAATCAAGCCAAACCCCTTGCCCCATGAGGAACGGATAGTTATAAACATGCTTGCGGCACTGGATTTCAAAACGCTCCAAAAGCTGCTCCACGACGAGGTCGAGCTTGTGGTCGAGATCCTCGAAAAACCTGTTGATATCCCCGCCGGACTTAATAGCCAGCCTCGGCAGATTGATGGAAGTGAACGACAAATTGCCGCGCCCGTTGCTGATCTCCTGATCGGAATCATGGACGTTTGCGATGACCCTCGTCCTGCATCCCATATACGCGATCTCGGTTTCGGGCTGGCCCTCCTTATAATATTTGATGTTGAACGGCGCATCCACGAACGAGAAATTCGGGAAAAGGCGCTTGGCGGAACACCGGCAGGCCAGCTTGAACAAATCGTAGTTCGGATCGCCCGGGTCGAGGCTGATCCCCTTTTTGACGCGGAACACATGAATCGGAAAAATCGGCGTCTCGCCGTTCCCAAGCCCCGCCTCCGTCGCCAGCATGACCTTTTCCATCACCATGCGCCCCTCGGGCGAAGTGTCCATGCCATAATTGATGGTGGAGAACGGCGTCTGCGCCCCCGCACGCGAATGCATGGTGTTGAGATTGTGTATGAACGCCTCCATCGCCTGGTACGTGGCGCGGTCGATCTCCTTGGCGGCGTAGCCGTGCGCGGTCCTTTGGGCCTTTTTCAGCATATCGGCATCGCCATATGTCTCGACGAGCATCGGCAGCTCCGCGTCGAAATAGGCATCGCAATCGGCAAGCGTCGGCACAAGACCCGTCTTTGAAGCGACATCGGCAATAATTTCCCTGATTTTATCCTCCGGGTCGGGGATATCCTGCCAAATCATCAGGACCTTCGCGAAATTTTGACGATAAAGCCTGATGAACGTCTTGCGTACGCCCTCGGCCATGCCGTAATCGAAGTTGACGATGCTCTGCCCGCCGTGCTGGTCATTTTGGTTGGATTGAATGGCGATGCAAGCGAGCGCGGCATATGACGAGATGTCGTTCGGCTCGCGCAGGGCGCCGTGGCCGGTCGAGAACCCTCCCTTGAAAAGCTTGAGGATATCGATCTGCGTGCACGTCGTCGTCAGCGTCAGGAAATCCAGGTCGTGTATGTGGATATCCCCTTCCGAATGGGCCTTCGCGTGGTCAGGCTTCAGCACGAACATATTATAATATTGCTTCGCGCCCTCGGAGCCATATTTCAACATAACGCCCATTGCAGTGTCGCCGTCGATGTTGGCGTTCTCGCGCTTGACGTCGCTCTCGCGCGCGTCGGCGAAAGTGATCTCCTCGTATGTCTGCATGAGCCTGGTGTTCATCTGGCGCCTGCGGGTGCGCTCATTTCTGTATAGAATGAAAGCCTTTGCGGTGGTGATGTAACCATTGTCCATCAAGACCTTTTCGACAATGTCCTGGATGTGCTCCACCTCCGGGGACTCGTCGCCCTCCAGCTCCAGCAGCGAGAGCACCTCCATCGCCAGCGACTCCGCCAGCTCCTCGCTGCCCGGCCTGTATGTCGCGTCGAAGGCTTTTGAAATCACCGCCGCGATTTTGTCGATGTCGAAACCGACCGTCCTCCCGTCCCTTTTCGTGATATTCGTAATCTGCATCATGACCACCCTTTTGTGATATTATTGTTGTATTCTCAATTTGTTTGAAGGTTTTCATATGTTTGCGGAATGCATTGTTTGGCACTATATCTTGTGCTGTTTTTCGTTCATTGGGGTTTCATTATACAACCAATAGTTTGCCTTGTCAACACTTATTATGTTGATTTTCATATTTATTTTTATATGTTTTGAAGCTATTCAGTGCCGGTGAGGTAGACGTTTATTTTTGCTTCATTTAGCGCAGCAAGGAGGCGGAGCGGTGCGAAACTGAGGCAAGGATGCCTCATTTGAGCACAAATGAAGCA